>OCTX012244539.1_pt1 | contig 41643 bp, 30 predicted proteins | sample 1539691 | NCBI WGS metagenome assembly OCTX01 (sample SAMN02144231, study PRJEB22623) | gut metagenome | biome: sheep rumen | host: Ovis aries | place: New Zealand
CTGTTGATCGTATCCTCAAGGCTGTTAAGGCGGTTCATCTCGTCCTTGCACCTCCTGAGCCACCTGGTCGTGCGCGCGACTGATTTCTCAACATAGTCCCGTTCGGCGTGACTGGGCGGACACTCGTCAAAGGCCATTGCGATCGTAGATGCCAGATGGGACTGGATCCGCATACTCTCCTCCGGCCCCATAAAGATCTTCGCTCCGTCGACATGGGAATGGAAAGTCACGCCTTCCTCTTTGATCTTTCTGAGGTCGGCTAAAGAAAATACCTGAAAACCGCCGGAATCCGTCAGGATCGGTCTGTCCCAGCGCATGAACTCGTGAAGCCCACCGAGTTTGTAAACGGTTTCATCTCCCGGCCTTACATGCAGATGATAAGTATTGCACAGCGCAACCTGCGTATCTATGCTCCTTAGGTCATCAGCGCTCAGTCCTCCCTTGATCGCCGCGGCAGTAGCTACATTCATAAAAACAGGGGTCTCGATCGTTCCGTGCACAGTCTCCATGTGCGCTCTCTTTGCGAGGCCCTCCTGTCTGATAATCTCATATTTCATCTTTGCCATTAAGTCACTGTTTCCTTCTGTTGTAAAACGACCTGACCGAATCGGCCCGGCTTGTCATATTGGAAAGCATCGCATCCAAAACAGTGAGCGCGCACATACACTCCACCACGACCACAGCTCTGGGGACCACTACCGGATCATGTCTTCCCTTGATCAGAAGCGTTCTCTCATTGCCGTTTTCATCCACCGTCCTCTGTTCTCTGAAAATAGAAGGAGTTGGCTTCACATGCGCTCGGCAGATGATCGGAGAGCCGTCAGAGATACCTCCGAGGATTCCGCCTGCGTGGTTTGTGCGCTTTTTCACTTCTTCGTTTTCCATATAGAACAGGTCATTGTTTGATGAACCGTTTGAAAGAGCCGCATTTACTCCGTCGCCGATCTCCACTGCCTTTACGGCACCGATAGACATGAGCGCCTGGGCGATCCTGGCGTCGAGTTTGTCAAAGACGGGATCGCCGATGCCTGCCGGAACTCCTGTGATAACGCATTCGATCACGCCTCCCGCGGAGTCCTTTTCATCCATGCATTTCTTTAAAAAGTCCATTGCCTGCCCGTCCGCCTCGGCATCCGGCATACAGGTCTTCGTCTTTGTGATCAGCCCTTTGTCAAAACGCTTTTCATCGATCTGAACCGGCCCGATCGCTTTAGTGAACGCGCAGATCTCCACGCCTAGTTCACGGAGAAATTTGGCGGCTATAGCGCCGGCTGCAACACGGCCCGCCGTCTCTCGGGCACTTGAACGCCCTCCTCCGCGATAATCGCGGAAGCCGTATTTGCTGTAATAAGTATAATCCGCGTGGCCGGGCCTGAAACAGTCTTTCAGATTTCCGTAATCCCGGGATCTCTGGGAAGTATTGCGGATCAGAAGCGAAATGGGCGTTCCCGTGGTCTTTCCATCAAAAACGCCGGACCAGATCTCAACTCTGTCCGCTTCGCTTCGGGGAGTTGAGATCTCCGATTGTCCGGGTTTTCTTCTGTCGAGATATTTCTGTATATCTTCTGCGGACAGATCCATTCCTGCAGGAAATCCATCCAGAACGGCGCCGATACCGGCGCCGTGAGATTCGCCCCATGTTGTGAGGCGCAGTATTGAACCGAATTCAGAGCCTGAAGCCATTGATCAGCTCTCCTTTTAAGAATAATAGCCTCAATTGATCAATCGATCTGATCATCCTGAAGCTTGTGGAAGATGATGCAGTTGGGCTTGTCTACCTTGATCTCCTTGCCGTGCATCACAAGCAGCCCCTTATCCAGATCCACACTAAAGAAGGTCATCGTATTGGACTCATGGTTAAGGGATACAAGGTGCCTGTTGTCAGGGAACAGCGCAGCATCCTTGGGATACTCGCCGCTGATCGGCAGGCAGAGGATCTTGTACAGATACCCGTTATCAGGATCGATCCTGTAGATCACGACGGAATTGTCACCGGCATTGGAACTGACCAGATACTTGAAGTCTGATGAGAAATTCAGAGCACTGGCAGCCGAACCTGTGGCGTGATAATTGTTGAGAGTAGAGACCGTCTGGATCTTTTCAAAATCGGGAGCGCCGTCTACTTCGTGATAAAAATACACATCGATGATGTTCTTGAGCTCATGGACAACGTAGAGGAAATGGCCGTCCTTGGAGAACTTAAGATGCCTGGGAGCCGATTCGAGTTCGGAATGAAGGATCGCGCACTGTTTGATGTGTCCGTTCTTTCTGTTGAGGGTATACACATTGACGTGATCCATTCCGAGATCCGCAGCCAGAAGGAAATGATTGTCTCTGGTCATCTTCACGCACTGCACATGGGGACGGAAATTACGCTCCGCAATACTGCCGAGCCCCTTAAGAAAGAGCTCGTCACAGATATCCCCGACAGATCCGTCTTCATTGAGCCTGAGCACAGTGATCTTGCCGTCGTGATAGCCGGAAACGAACAGGAACTCATCTTCATAATCCGTAGAGAGGTAAGAGCCTCTCATTCCATTGATCGAAGCGAGGTTTATCTGTTCAAGGTCACCTCCCTTTATGATCCTGTATGCCTCAATTCCGAAATCGGTAATGGAATACAGGTATTTTCTGTTATGAGAGATCGTAACATAAGAAGAGTTGGAAATCTCGATCTGCTGTTTCTCAGTCAGATAGCCATTCTCCATATCAACATCATAGATCCTGATTCCATACTTCTCTCCCTTTCCTCTTGTGTAGGAAGAGACATACGCGACAAACTTCGCGCCTTTTTCATACTCGTAACCTGTCATGCGGTTGCCGGGTGTCTTTTTGATCTCGGATACCTGTGCCATAACTGCGCCCTCCTGTTCCCTGCGGCGTCCTGATTGGATTGGTGCCCATATATAATCAGCATACCATAAAGAGTGATAAATGTTAATAATTCGCTTGTGTGTTCAGAGGTTCCTTCGGAATGAACGTGCGGTTATCCCGTCCGCTCTTTAAAGAATCCGCTTCCTTCACTGCCTCTTCGCAGAACCGCAGCTGAGAATTGATCAGCTCTTTCCCCCTTCGGTCCACCCGGTCATAGGTGCCGTCGCTTCTAAGGATATGAGCCTTAACAGTATCTTCCAGTTCCAGTTTCAGAATATGGAGTGCCTTTTCACGGATCCGGCTGTCCTCGAGCGGGAACATGATCTCGACACGGCGGTCAAGATTTCTGGGCATCCAGTCCGCGCTCGCCGCGTAAATCTCGGGTGATCCTCCATTTTCAAAATAGTAGATCCTGCTGTGTTCCAAAAAATTACCTACGATCGAACGAACCGTGATATTCTCGCTGATTCCGGGAATTCCCGGTCTGATGCAGCAGATGCCTCTCACGATCAGTTCGATCTCCACACCTGCCGCGCTGGCTCTGTAAAGTGCCTCCATGATGTCGGGATCACACAGGGAGTTCATCTTGGCGATGATGTGTGCAGTCTCACCGTTCTCCGCGTGCCGCTGCTCGCGTCCGATCAGATTGATGAATCTGTCCTTGAGCCACAGCGGAGCCAGGCTCAGCTTGTTCCAGAATCTCGGCTCTGAGTAACCGGACAGCATGTTAAATACTGCGGTGGCATCCTCTCCGATGGGATCGCTGCAGGTCATCAGGCCAACATCCGTATAGAGTTTCGCGGTGGAATCATTGTAGTTGCCTGTTCCGAGGTGAACATACCTGCGGATGCCGTCCTCCTCTCTTCTGACTACCAGTGTGATCTTGCTGTGAGTCTTAAGATTCTGCAGTCCGTAGATGACATGACATCCTGCTTTTTCGAGTTGTTTTGCCCACTCGATATTGTTCTCTTCGTCAAATCTCGCCTTGAGTTCTACAAGTACCGTGACCTGCTTGCCGTTTTCTGCTGCTCTGGCAAGCGCCGCGACAATGGGAGAATTTCCGCTGACGCGGTAAAGGGTCTGTTTGATCGCAAGGACATCCGGATCTACCGCAGCAGATGCGACGAACTTCACCACAGGGTCAAAAGTCTGATAGGGATGATGCATAAATACATCCCCTTTTCTGATCTGTTCGAAAATATCGCATCCGGAAGGGAATTCAGGCACGATCTGAGGTTTCGCGTAACCGTGCTCTCTAAGTTCGTCGTAACCATCGATCCCATATGCTTTCATCAGGTATGTGAGGTCAAGCGGCCCATCAATCTCATATACAAAATCCATGCTCAGGGAGAGTTCTTTCATTAAGAGTTCAAGGAGCTGTTTGTCGATCCCCTTTTCTACTTCAAGCCTGATCGCATCGCCCCTCTGACGCTTTTTGAGCTGCTTCTGGATTTCCTTGAGAAGGTCCTCGGCCTCGTCTTCGGCAATATCAAGATCGGCGCTCCTCATGATCCTGTAAGGACTCGAACACTTGACCTCATAGTTTACAAAGAGACTCGGCAGGAATCTGCGGATAATATCCTCGAGCAGCACAAGTCTTCCGGGATCGCCTTCTTTTCTGGGAAGCATCAGGATCCTGGGTAGAACTCCGGGCACCTGCACGGTGGCGAACTCATATTTCTCTTTGCCCGGCTTTCCGGTCTTCTTAGATTTTTTCCCGCTTCCCAAAATGCCGGGAGCGGCAGTCTCTTTTCTTGCGAGAAGAGCGCCGATATTGAGGCTCTTATTGCGGATCAGAGGAAAAGGCCTTGAACTGTCCACTGCCATAGGGGTAAGCACAGGAAATACATTGGCAGTGAAATAATCCTCAATAAAACGCATTTCTGTTTTGTTAAGAGTCTCCAGGTCACGCACGATACTGAGCTTCTGCTCTTCAAGAGCAGGAATCAGCTGCCTGTTCAATGTCCAGTACTGCTGCTGCATAAATGTGTGCGTCGCCTCGAGCACAGCGGCAAGCTGCTCAGAAGCGGTCATTCCCGCTATATCTCTCTTTTTGTATCCCGCCTGTACCATATCCTGAAGTGAAGCGACTCTTACCATGAAGAATTCGTCCAGATTGGAGGCCGTGATACTTAAAAATTTGAGCCTTTCCAAAAGCGGGTTTTCTTTGTTGCGCGCCTCGCTGAGGCAGCGTCTGTCAAATTCGATCCAGCTGAGTTCTCTGTTTATGTAATACTGCGGATTCCTGAAGTCGATTATTTCTGATGCCATAGTTAAATCCCCCTGCGTTTAGAATTCGCGCTGTCTTATCACAGGCCTGACGCTGAAAACTTCTTCAAAGAAGTTCGCACGATTGTCAAACAGTCCTTTTTCAAGCGTTATATCCTTTTTTGTGCTGACAATGATCTGCAGTTGTCCTTCCCTCAGCCGGATCCTCACGTCTGTAAATTTCTTTTTATGAGATCTGTCGAGGCCGTTTGCGAGACGCAGGATCGCGGTCAGCTTTGTGACGACCATATAGTCCTTCTTCGTGAGTCCCGTTTCTAAGCCGCGCTCCTCATAATAGACAAATCTGCTGTGATTGTATCTGACGACATTGGCGACGATCTCCCTCTCCCGCCCTGTCAGTCCGATGATCTCCGTGGACATGATGATATTGTAGGAGCACTCCGAGAGATTCTGCATGCTGATGTATTTGCCGCAATCGTGAAGGATAGCGCAGAGCCTCAGAAGAAGTCTCTCCCGTTCCTTGAGACCGTGGATCCGCTTCATGCTGTCGAAGATCTGCATCGCAATGAGCTCCAGCGTTTTTGACCTTTCCTCGCTTCCTTTGTACCTCTTGGAAGTTTCCATCGCGCAGGTAATGATATCCTGCTCGAAGTCATGCACGGGTTTTATGTATCTCCTTGCCACCGCATAGTCATAAACCATGCCGTCACATAGTGTCACATCGGGGGTCCAGATGATATCCGCTTTCATGGTCTTGGCGATGCACCTGACCAGGATGGAACTGATTTTGAGAAGCGGGATCTTTTCGTCCGAGATGCCCAGCCTCGCTGAGAGATCGAATGCGTTGTAATCCCTAAGCCCGTCAATAAAGGCGCTCAGGGCAGCTGTGTCAAAAAATTCCGCCTGCCCTCTTGCACCCGGGATCATGCGGCCCGCGCCGGTGAAGTTCTTTCCGTTTCGTGAGGCATCGGAGAGATAATCGTCAATGACAACGATCTGCTTGATATCGCGGTCTTTGAGATAGAGTTTCTTAAATACATTCAACTGTGTATTGACGAGTTCTTCGATCAGCGATTCATTCTGTACTGACCTGGCACCTATCCGGTCAAGCTGTTCGCGCAGACGAAGGACGCCAAGACGAAGGTTCTGCGTCGCGCTGAGTTTGTCCTTTTCAAACAGGGAGATCTGAATGCTCCCGCCGCCGATATCCACGATCGCGGTGGACTGTTCGAGAAAATGATTGAAGACTTCTCCCTTGGAAGCTACGGATTTATAATCCATGAAACGCTGTTCCGTATTCTCAAGAATATCGATATGGATCCCTGTCTCCTGTTCGATCTGGGCCAGGATCATGTTTGAATTCTTCATTTCGCGAAAGGCGCTGGTTCCGCAGGCCCTGTATGATTCAACGCCGTAATTCTTCATGATCGCGCCGGATTCGGAGAGTATCCTCTTGAGCTCGGCGAGGTGAGCTCTTGACACTTTCCCTGTATGATAAGTGTCCGTACCTATATCCACCATATGTCTGATATTGTCGATCTGCCTGATCCCGTTCTTTTTTGACAGTTCAAAGATCTTCATTTCATAGACATAACTGCCCACGTCGATCGCCCCGAATAAATGCACTGCCATTTCCTGCACCCCTTATGCTTAGTAGAAATTTATCATGACAGTTCCGGATGAACTGCCTTACGACTTCATTATAACAAGATAACTTCCCTTCATCCATCAGATATGAAGGGAAGTTTTCTTGATTTTTCCTATACTGCTTCGTTCATTTTCAGGAGTTTGGCGGCCTGGTCAGCAGCGATCAGGCTGTCGATGATCTCGTCGAGATCTCCGTTCATAACAGCGTCGATCTTATAGAGTGTGAGTTTGATCCTGTGGTCCGTTACCCGTCCCTGAGGGAAGTTGTAAGTCCTGATCTTTTCAGAGCGGTCTCCGGTGCCGATCTGGCTTCTGCGCAGGTCAGCTTCTTCATCATGTCTCTTCTGCATCTCAAGGTCATAGAGTTTGGAACGAAGAAGCGCCCAGGCTTTGGCTTTGTTCTGCAGCTGGGATTTCTCAGTCTGACTGTAGATGACGATCCCGGTGGGATAGTGGGTCAGTCTTACCGCCGAATCAGTGGTGTTGACGCACTGCCCGCCGTTGCCGGAAGCCCGCATTACATCGATCCTTACGTCTTTATCGGGAATATCAATGACAATATCCTCATCCGCCTCAGGCATTACAGCGACCGTGATCGTAGAGGTGTGGATCCTTCCGCCGGATTCTGTAGCGGGAACCCGCTGCACCCGGTGGACACCGCTCTCATATTTCATTCGGGAATAGGCTCCCTGGCCTTTTATCATGAAACTAACGGATTTCATTCCGCCGATCCCAATCTCCTCATATTCGAGAAGCTCTGATCTCCAGCCCCGCCCTTCAGCGTAGTGGACATACATCCTGTAGATCTCGGCGGCGAACAGAGCCGCTTCATCGCCGCCGGCACCGGCCCGGATCTCCACAATGACGTTTTTATCATCATTGGGATCCTTGGGGAGCAGCAATATTTTGATCTGATCTTCCAGTTCTGCTATCCTGCCGCGTGCTACTGCCAGTTCCTCCTTAGCAAGTTCTCTCATTTCCTCATCAGTCTCTTCTTCAAGCATGGCGAGAGAATCTTCAGCCGCTCTGCGGCAGTCACGATACTCCCCATATGCTTCCACAAGGGGTGTGAGTTCGCTCTGTTCCTTCATTAGTTTTCTGAATCTGGACTGATTGGAGGCAATATCGGGGCTTGCAAGTTCTCTCTGAATATCTTCGAATCGCAGCATTACGCTGTCAAGTTTGTCAAACATGGTATTCTCCGTCTTATTCCTGGTGTATACTTTTGATCCCGCATACAATGCGGTCGTTTCCACCATAGTCCTTAATGGTCCTCACTTCGTAATATCCGGCGTCCTTCATGAGCGCGCTTACCTGCTCCGCCTGGTCATATCCGATCTCCAGAAAGAGCATCCCGCCTGTCAGCAAGTGATCCGGCGCCCCCGGAATGATCCTTTTGTAGAAATCCATCCCGTCATCTCCGCCGTCCAGCGCCATCCTGGGTTCGTGGATCCGGACCTCGGGTGCCAGTTCCGGGATCGTTCTACGCTTGATATAGGGGGGATTGGAGACGATAATGTCAAATCTCTCTTCCGGCCTCACTGCTTCGAACAGATCTCCGGTCCGCCACTCGCTTCGCTCTGAAAGGCCGAGTTTTACAGCATTCTCCTGCGCCACAGCGATCGCTCTCTCAGAAAGGTCTGTTCCAATGCCTGTGGATCCGTTGGAATAGTGAAGGAGACTTAAGAGAATACAGCCGCTTCCGGTGCAAAGATCCAGGATCCTGTCCCCATCGCAGATTTCCTTCATCACTTCCTCTACAAGATTCTCTGTATCCTGCTCCGGGATCAGCACGTCGCTGCAGACTCCGAATTCCAACCCCATAAAATCCCATTTTCCGAGAATATATGCCAGAGGTTCACGGGAGCATCTGCGTTTTAAAAGTTCTCTGTAAAGATCTGCTTCACTCCCTGACACAAGCCTTTCTCCCTCAAGAATGAGTGTTTGAAGTGATGTTCCGCAGACATGTTCAAGAATAAGACGCGCGTCAAGCTGCGCCTCCCTGCCTTCATCAAGGACTAAAGCCAATGCCGAAGTGCCCTCCCTGTATAAGTCCCTGTATGTGAGATTTCCTTTTTCTGTCTCTTTATGCAAGAATCTCCTCCTTCGCTCAGGATTGCAGGCTCTCCGGAGTATAGCCGAATTCCTGTACAAGGTAGTTCTTCCAGTCGAACACTGCTTCTACGGAAGCGATCCCTACGCGGATCATATCGTCATCCGGTTCCTTTGTTGTCATGAGCTGCATCCACAGCCCAGGTTTGGAGATCAACTGAATCAGAGGATTATTGACGGTCCCGGCGAGGCGGATGATCTCATAGGACACACCGGAGATCACTGGGATCAGAAGAATCCGCAGTAAAACACGCATCAGGTGGCTGTCTGTTCTGATAAAGAAAAAGAGAATGATACTTACAAGCATGACGAACATAGTAAAACTGCTGCCGCAGCGCTTATGCAGCCTCGTGCTCTTTCTCGCGTTCTCCACAGTGAGAGGGAGCCCGCTCTCCAGGCAGTTGATGCATTTGTGCTCGGCGCCGTGGTACTGATAAAGCCGCCGTATGTCCTTCATGGCTGTGATCGCATAGATGTAGATCACAAAGATCAGGATCCTGAAGAAGCCTTCTATCACAACAAGAAGTCCTGAATTACCGATCAGACCGGCAAAAAAAGATGCTGCCGCATAAGGAAGAAGGATAAAGAGACCTACGGCAATGATCAGGGATCCCGCGAATATCAAAGTCGTGATTAGTTTTTCCCTGGGGGAGTCCGGATCAGTGCTGTCTTCGGGATCATACATGGATGCGGAATAATCCGTAACTCGCAGACCCAGTACCAGCGAATCGATCAGGACAAAAAAACCGCGTATGATCGGAATCTTTCTTACGGGTGTTCCGGACAGGATCCCGTCGTATTTCTCTTTTTTGATAACGATCTCTCCGTCCTCTTTTCTGACAGCCACAGCGTAATCGCTTCCGTTCTTCATCATGACGCCTTCGAGGACCGCCTGACCGCCGATCCCGCTGTAGCACTGTTCACATGACTTTTCTTTGCTCAAATTCTTCCTCCTTGCGGCTGTATACTGTCAAAACATACAGTATACGTCTGTATATCAAAAAACAAGGCAGAGTATACTCCGCCTTGTCTTTCTCAGTCACTGCAATTGTCTTAGTTGTTGTAGCCGTACTTCTTATTGAACTTATCAATACGTCCCTTGGCAGCGGCAGTCTTCTGTGTGCCTGTGTAGAAAGAATGGCACTTGGAGCAGACTTCGACGTGGATCTCAGGCTTTGTGGAACCGGTAACGAATGTGTTGCCGCAGTTGCATGTCACAGTTGCCTGATAATACTTGGGCTGAATAGAAGCTTTCATGATTTTCCTCCTTACCTGAGCACCCGGGCCCGAAAGCCACCGGAGTAACGGTGCTCTGTATGATTAAATGATCTGATTGCTGAACTGTTACCAGGACAGCTCTCAAATTATATCACGACAGTTATGGACATGCAAGTTATAGTTTGAATTTTGTTTCCCTTAGTCTGAATCCCCAATATCCGAAAGCAGTCAGGCTGCCAACTGCAAAAAACAAGAGCCACGCCGGACTTGAAAGGACCCTGCCCCATCCTGCCGCGGAGGCCGCCAGGACGCAGAGATTACACGTGCAGTGAAGCAGAAAAGGAATCTCAAAACGCAGGGTAAGCTCATAACTGAGAGCAAATACCATCCCCATAATGAATCCGTATATGGCCTGGGGTATGTTCTCATGGGCCGCGGCAAATAAAAACGATGAGAGCAAAGCCGATCCCAGAGGCGTAAAACCTCTCCGGAGCCTGTGCCATACGATTCCCCTGAATACCAGTTCCTCGATGAAAGGCGTGAGGATCCCGTAAACCGCGGCTCCGAGAGGAACAGCGTAGGGACTAAGGCTGATAGAAGCATCCTGAGACCATCTTCCAAGTAAAAGATTACAGAATGCGCATAAACAGATTGTTCCGAAAGGGAGCAGTCCTGTAAGTGTGCCTTTGTCTTTTCTATTTTCGAGCCAGGAGCGGGAACTTTTGCGGCGGGCAAGAGCGATCTCTCTTCTGCCCTCTTTAATGATAGGAATGGCTGCGGCCGCGCTCGAGATCCCTATGATCAGTATGCCTGCCAAGTCGCTCCACACTTCATAGTAAAGCGTCATATCAGCGGACGCAGTAAGAAGCGCTGATTCCAGCAGTCTGTATAGGATGGCCCTGACAGTAATAAAGAGGACCATATAGAACAGAAATGGCCGCACTGCGTACCATCCGATCTCAAGCCGCTCGCGATTCATACCGGCGCTGTTCTCCTTCCCGGATAGACAAAAAAGAAAAACAGCCCGGCGGAAAAGATCCGCCGGGCTGACTGTGACTGGTCAAATCTCAGTCATTTACGAATTATTCAGATCACATCCGATCAGCGAAGCATCGCGCCGCCGATGACCATCATCTGAACTTCACTGGTTCCTTCATAGATCTCGGTGATCTTGGCATCTCTCATCATGCGCTCGATGGGATACTCACGTGTGTAGCCGTAGCCGCCGAACAGCTGCAGGCATCTGCGTGTAACGTCGGAAGCGTTAGCTGCAGCAACGAGCTTAGCCTCAGCAGCGAGCTGTGTGTAAGGCTTGCCTTCGTCAACAGCGTTAGCTGCGCGATAAACCAGCATCTTAGCAGCTTCTGTATTAGCTTTCATCTTGGCAAGCTCGAACTGGGTGTTCTGGAACTTGGCGATCGGACGGCCAAACTGAACTCTCTGCTTGACGTACTCAACAGTGACGTCGATAGCGCCTTCAGCAATACCCAGAGCCTGAGCAGCGATACCGATACGGCCGCCGTCCAGAGTCATCATAGCTACCTTGAAGCCCTTGTTGACTTCGCCGAGGAGGTTTTCCTTCGGAACCTTGACGTTCTCAAATACGAGCTCGCAGGTGCTGGATCCGCGGATACCCATCTTCTTCTCGTGGGAGCCGATGCTGAATCCTTCCATCCCCTTCTCCATGATCAGAGCGGTGATGCCCTTGTTGCCGAGAGACTTGTCAGTCATACCGAAAACTACGAAAATGTCTGCATAGCCTGCGTTTGTGATGAAGATCTTGGAGCCGTTTACCAGATAGTAGTCGCCCTTGTCTTCAAAAACAGTCTTCTGACCTGCTGCGTCTGTGCCTGCGTTGGGCTCAGTCAGACCGAAAGCGCCGAGCTTCTCGCCGGAAAGCAGCTGAGGAAGATATTTCTGCTTCTGCTCTTCTGTACCGAACTTGTAGATCGGCCATGCGCAGAGGGATGTGTGAGCAGAAATGCCTACTGCTGTGGAAGCGCAAACCTTGGAAACTTCTTCGATGCACTGAGCATAGGAGAGCTCGTCCAGACCTGCTCCGCCGTATTCCTCGGGGAAAGGAATACCCATAAGTCCCATTTCAGCTGCCTGCTTGAATGACTCTACAGGGAATTTCTCCTCTTCGTCGATCTCTGCAGCGATGGGAGCGCAAACGCCTGTTGCGAAATCACGATACAGGCCCAGCATCTCTTCATGGATCTCGTCGTTAAAAAAGTTCATTGTAACCTCCTTTGATATTTAGCTGCATGCAGCGTTTCTTGATAAAAAATAGACAAATTATTCTTATCACCAAATATTATACCATTGAATGTATTCATTTTCTACAGAATTAGGCAATTTCTTAACAATCAACCTGAACAAAACGTACTTGTTTTACAGCGGAATCGTCTTCTTGAGCGAAACGGAATATATGAGCTTTTCCTTCACATTCTTCCCGGTTATCTGTGTGAGCGCCCTCTCATAGAGGTCAAGCTGCACCCGGTAACGGTCGATCAGATCCTGCGCTTTTTCTACGGCATCTGTCTTGTAATCCACCAGAACCAGTTCTCCGTTTTCTTCAAAATACGCGTCGATGATGCCCTGTACGAGCACAGTCTCTTCTTTGGGAAATCCCGGATTTACCTTATCCGCTTCAATACCGAGGACGAAGGGCTGTTCCCTGTATAGTTCTCCCCGCCCAAAGGCTTCGGCCATCCGCCCCGCCAGACTGCTGTGCAGAAACGACATGATTCCGTATGCGGGAAGCTGCTCCGCGTAAGAAGGCGGTATTTTGGCAGATGCGGCAAGTTCAGTTCTCCATGAATCGAACTGGGCGGGGGTAACAGATGCGGGATCGGTAAACTTACCGTAATCAAACAATTCCAGGAGCCGGTGTACTGCCGTTCCGTATTCGGTGCCTGTAAACGCGCTTCGAACAGCGCCGGAAGTTTCCTCTCCCTGGTCCTGTCCGGATTCTGCAGCTGCCGCGAAAGAGGCGATGACCGGCGAGAGCCTGTTCTCCGGAAACAGTTCAAAGACCTCTTCTCCCTCCTCCTTCAGTGACGCCATCTTCAGTTCAGAGACAGAGGTCTTGGTGTAGAGGCCTCTGAGATCCTCGTGCGCATACCTGCGGGAATAGATCTTTATAAGTTCCTCTTCCAGCACCTTATCCGGCAGCGGCGCTCCGCCTATCTCTCCGTATCTGTCGATTTCCTGTCGGCGGAGCCCATATCCTTTCTGCTGCTCCGCTTCATTCAAGATCAGATCTTTACACTCCACTGTATTAATGTCAAAATACTCCGGGTGCTCGGCAGTACATACCGTATACCATATGAGTTCAAGAAAACTCTCGGATTCAGACAAAAGAGGAATGGGAAGCTTTTCGCCGGGCCTAAGGCAAACCGGGAGTTTTTTCTCCCATTCTCCGAGCTTTTTTTTCGCGTTTTTCAAAAAGCCGGTCATAATGAGCTTTTCTTTGGCCCTGGTCATGGCCACATAAAGGACCCTGAGTTCCTCTCCAAGGCTTTCCCTGCGAATCTTGTCCGCGATCGCTTCCTTGCGCGCCGTGCTGTATTTTGACCGCGCGCCGGGATCCCAGAAATCCATGCCGATTCCCCAGTCGTTGTCACAGATGATACTTCCTCTGGTATCGTGGGACTTATAACTGTGCTGCTTGCCGGTTCCCGCGACGATGCAGACAGGGAATTCAAGTCCTTTGCTCTTATGGATACTCATGATCCTTACAACATCCGCGTTTTCATCCAGAGTATTGGCCTCGCCGTAGTCAACTTCCCTGTGGTGTACCTGGTCGATATACCTGACAAAGTCAAAGATCCCGCGCAGTCCCATTTTATCGAAAGAAGCTGCCTGAGCCAGAAGAAGCTGAAGATTTGCGCTCCTCTGTTCCCCGCCCGGGAGGGCCCTGCACCACTCTTCGTATCCCGTCTGTGAGATTAGCCCTGTCAGGAGTTCCCTGATCTGGAGATATATGACCCGGTCTCTCCAGTTGTCAATAAACCGTATAAATCTCCGGCACTTTTCGGTGAGAAAAGATCCGCTGCCGTTATTCTCTGCAGCTTTAGCCATAAGGCAGTCATAGAGACACATGCCCTTTTCCTGACCTGCCAGTTTTATCTGTGCGATCTCCTCCTCGCTGAAATCTCCCCAGTAGCCGCGCAGCGCGCCGTACAGCGGAATGTCCTGCCTGGGATTATCAAGGACACGGACAAGTTCCAGAATTCCCCGAATCTCTGAAGATGAGAAGTAACCGGTCTTGGACTCGATATAATAAGGGATACCCTGTCTCTCGAAAACATCCCGGAATTCTTCGTTCCAGCCGGAACCGCTCCTTAAAAGGACCACAATATCCCCGTATCTGCAAGGCCTTGTATTTCCGTCTTCCGCCTTCACCTTAAGGCTCTTTACCAGTTCCCTGATCCTGCCCGCTACGGCGATCGCTTCCTTCTGCCTGTCGCTCAGTTCCGCGATCTCATCGGGGACAAGCGCCGCTTCGTCCTTATCGGGACCCGCTACCAGGAGGAGTTCTGTTTTATAATCGTCCGGATCTGATGCCGCCGGATAAGAAGCGCCGGTCTTAAGAGAGACTTCATCGTCGTACTCAACTCCGCCGATCTCTCTTCTCATGATCCTGAAGAAGACTTCGTTTACACTGTCCAGCACTTCCGCCCTGCTGCGGAAATTGCTGTCAAGGTCGATCCTCTCCTTTTCTTTGTCAAGTTTTCTGTAATCTCCCAGCTTCTCCATGAAGATTTCGGGTCTCGCAAGCCGGAATTTGTATATAGACTGCTTGACATCTCCCACCATAAAGCGGTTATAGACTCCTTCATCCTCAGTGGAGATCATCCGCAGCAGAACTTCCTGCACTTCATTGCTGTCCTGATACTCATCGATCAGTATCTCGTCAAAATATTGGCGGTAAGCTATTGCGGCTCTTCCGGGGCGGTATACGCCGTCCTCTCCTCTGACAGTGAGGATCTTAAGCGCCAGATGCTCCAGATCCACGAAATCGATGACGTTTTTTTCTCTTTTTACTCCGGCAAAATAGTGAAGAAAGCCTATGGTCAGATCCGAGACAGCCCGGACCGCCTCTCTCATCAGCTCCATCCTCTCAAGAATGCGGCCGGTCTCAGCGCTCTTATACTTTTGAGCGAGTCCCTTCACATCTTCCTTAGCGCTGTTCCGAAGCGCCATGGCCGTATCTTTTTTGGAGGGATCCACTTCAGGGTATTTCGCGGGAGTAAACTTCGGCAGGTTCCTGAACTCCATATTCAGAACTTCGATGATCCTGTCCCAGAGATCTTTCATCTCAACGGGGTCCCTTTTGCCGGCCTCCTCCGTACCCGGCACATTGCCGAGGGCACTTAGTTCCCGCAGTTCATTTTGAAACAGCGGAAGATAGAGACCGGGACCGTCGGGCAGATCGCAGAAATCAAGAAGTTGTTCATATTGGCGTTTCAGATCCGTTATCTTCTCTGCTGCCGTGAGTATGATGAATTGCATCCATGCGGAACTGAACAGTTCTTTTTCGTTCTCTACTGTGTAATCTGACGCGCGATCGCGGAGCCACTCCTCCGGATCCGGGTGGCTGACTGCTTTCTTATACAGATCTTCAAGAATGTCCTCCAGCTCTCTGTCTCCTGCCCCGCGGCAGAAATAGTCTGCGCAGATTCTAAGAGCGGGATCTCCCGAAGCGTATCCTTCCTCGAGAAAGTCGTCCATCGCATCCTTTCTCATCAGATCGCTTTCCGTCTGATCCATCTGGCGAAATCCGGGGTCCATGTCGATGTCACTGAAATTGTTCCTCAGAAGGAAAGTGAAGAAACTGTCCATTGTGGTGATCTGGGCGTTATGAAGAAGCGTTTCCTGCCTTTGCAGATGGGCGTTCCCGGGGTCTTCTTCAATCCTTGCGGAGATGGCGGCTCCGATCCTCTCCCTCATCTGTGCTGCAGCCGCTTTGGTAAAAGTGACCACTAAAAGCCTGTCGATATCCGTCGGATCATCGCCTTCACTGATCATTCTGACGATCCTCTCAACGAGCACAGCCGTTTTTCCGCTTCCCGCCGCAGCTGAAACCAGTATATTGTGCTTTCTTGCCTGCAGAACCCTTGTCTGCTGTTCTGTAAATTCAATTGCCATAGTTTGCTGTCACTTTCTGTATTTGTAACCTTCGATGGAGAGATCAAAACCGCAGACACTACTGTATGGACAATAGTCGCACGCTGTTCTGTTGTTTTTCCAGGCGGCCGGATCGGCCTCCGCTTTTCCATCCAGTATATCTTCCGCGAGACGGCAGACCACACTTGTAACTTCCCGTGTCAGTTCCTTAAACCCTTCGGCAGAATAGACGCTGGACCCGGCTCCGGGATCGCCGTCCTTCTTGAGTTTAAGCGGTATTACGTCGCTCTTTCCGCTGACATATCTGTCAAGATGTCTGTAGGAGACGGGATCAGAATTGATCATCCCGGTTGGCCTCAGGGAGTCCCTGATCAGTTCAAGACTGTCCCCGCTGCTCTTATTTCCGTCAATTACCGGGTCGGTGATCCTGTAATAGAGCATAGCGGAAGGAATTATATCCGTTTCGGGGTTCTGCGCTGCCATATAATCCATCGCGGCGTTCATGTACATGAGAAGCTGCAGCTGGATCCCGCGCTTCATAAGATCCTCGTCAAGGTCCAGGGAGCCGGATTTGTAATCCAGTATTTTGACGAAAATGCGGCCATCCTCTCTGCACAGATCAAGTCTGTCAATCCTGCCGGTAAGCTTCAGGGACCTTCCTCCGCTCAGAGGAAAAGTGATCAGATCCGCCTCACAGCCGGGACCGAATCCGAACTCATACCCTTCCGGAACAAAGTCTCCTTTCTGAAGCTGGTATTGGAGCGTATCCGCGCTTCGGGCGAGGATCGCCCGCATTCTTAAAAGCCATGATTCACTTCTCTTCGTGGAGTACATAAGAAGATCATGGTAGGAAGCAGCCGTCTCATTTAAAGCTTCCGCGGTCAGTTTCTCCCCTTCCTCCTTTGTGAAGCTGTTCCATGTAAGCCCCTTTTTCAGGAGTTTGCGGCTGAATGAATCCAGACTCATATGGAGTATCGAGCCTGTATCGAGGGACGCCACCGCAAATTCTTTCCGCTCTTTAAGACCAAGACCGTACTGGAGGAAATGTTTGAGAGAACACTGCGCGGCCGTCTCCATCCTGGTGATCCCGCCCATGATGGAATTCCCGTACAGAGCCTGTGCTGTCCCGGGACTGATCATTACCGGGTCATACCTCTTGAAAGCGGCCCCTTTAAGACTTTCCAGAGCTCTTTTGTCCTCTGTGCTTCCTGTGCGCATTAATAAGCCGTATGTGGTCTTGACAGCGTCTGCATCCGGTGATCTGTCGGGGGTCACGCCCTGGGCATAGTCCCGGAGTGCGCCGGACAGCCAGACTGTGCTGTCCTTAATTCCAGTCAGCTGTTCTGCTGTCGGCCGCAGCTGGGGATGCTCCACAGCCAGCTCGGGAAAGAGTTTTCTGATCATCGGGATCAGATAGGAGGGATGCAGGGATCCGCCCTCCGGCGTCGTCCTGGCAAAAGAGAGATAGAGTGCGTCCGTCGGTTTAGTCATATTCATGTAGAGATAGAGTCTCTGCATATACATCTGCTGACGCGGGGTGGGGGACAATTCCGCCCCCGAAGAGCGCAGAAATTCCCTGTCCAGGTCTGAGAGAAGTCCTCCTCTTGAGGTTCCCCTCGGGATATTGCCATCGTTTACGCCGGTAAAGAACAAAACACGGCACTGGGATACCCTTGTCCTCTCAATATCGCCCACAAGTAATCTGTCTGTTTCCTGGGGAAGTGTGCCGAGCCTTATCTCTTCGAAACCGGTCTCAAGAAGTTCCAGATAGTCTTTGCCGGAGATCTTTTCATCGCCGAGAAGATCGTGGATCTGCTCCAGAAGGTCTATTACACAGCGGTAGAGCTGACTGAACTGTTTTCCCCTGACGAAGTCTCCTTCCGAGTCAAACCTGCTGCTCCACTCTTCCATTTTCTCTTCCATTGAGAGATTCACCATGAAATCATAAAGCTGCCGTGTTCTCTCGGCGGCAGTGCGCGGAGGGATCCTCTCATCTGTTATGTCCCCCGCAACCGGCCTGATCTCTTCAAGAAAACGCGCCCGGAGAGGCTCTGTCTGCGCGTCGAAAGGAAGACTCCATTTTTTGCGGCCCCTGATCCCGTGCTCGAGACAGTAATTCTCGAGAAGGTCGGTTTCATCTCTTGTGAGGCTGCTCATTCCGCTTCTCAGGTAGCGGAATATACTGTTATAGGAATACCCTTCCGATCTGATCCCCAGAACGCTTCTGACAGCTTCCGTCAGAGGGCTGAGCCCGGCGGAACTGGTCTTGTCCACATATACAGGTATATCGTAGCGGGGCGCATACTTTTCGAAGGCGGTTCCGCAGCTGTCGAGATCGCCGCAGACAACAGATATGTCTCTGTACTGGTAGCCTTTCGTCAGAACGAGGCGTTTGATCTCAATGCAGATCTGCCTTACTTCCTCTTCCGGCGTGTCGGTCTCAAAGATCCGGATCATTCCGCCGGTATCCTGATCAAATGGAAGTGCGGGATATCGGAAGATATTGTGTTCGAGGTGGCCCAGCACAGGATTATTTAAAAAACGGGCTGGGACTTCATCAGGATCAGAAACGTACAGATCAGTTCCTCTTATAAGCCCCTCGGTTAAAGCCAGTTTCTCAATATCACAGACAGTCTTTCTGGTCAGGTAGAAAAGAGCGTCTTCTCTGCCGGGATTTTTATTAAGACATACTTTTTCTATTGAAGGACCGTCATCTTTTCCGAGAGAAAGAGAGATGATCACATCACGGCCATGGCGGATCAGGGCGGTGATCACCCTGTACTGAACCGGAGTAAAACCGGTAAAACCATCCAGCACAAAGGTGCTGCGTCTTACCCATTCGGAGGAGGGGATCGCCTCGGCCAAAAGGTCCAGCATCTCTTCATTGGTGATAAAACGGTCCTTCTTGGCCTTCATAAAAGCTGTGTAAAGGGTCTGAAGATCATTTAGCCGCGCATTGAGCGCGCCCTGTCCTCTGCTCCCGGCATACTGCTGCATCAGTTCCATCTCCGCGGCGCCGATCCCATACTGCATGAATTCGGAGATCACGGATTTTACTTCCGAGATCATCCCGGGATAGTGAATGCTCTTACCCAGGATTTTCAGTTTCGGTTCACACTTACCCGCGACCCTTCGCAGAAGAAGGGTCTTTCCCATATCGTCGAGGACAGCTCTGTGTGAGACTCCGGTCTCTTCAAAGATCTTGTGAGTGAGTCTGCCGAAACTCAGAACGTCGATATTGAGAATCCCTTTCCGAGGGGATTCAGAGACGATCTCCTTCTGGGTCTGCATAGAATACTGATCCGGAACAATGATCACATAATTGCTGTCAGGATTTCCCTGTCCGCTCAGCGCGTCCTGTGCCTGAGCCAGTATCATATTGTGGAGGAGCCGGCTCTTTCCGGATCCTGAAGCGCCAAAGCAAAATCTGTAACTCATCTCTTGTCACCTCCGTCACACTACTTATCTTACACCAGCCGGACAATTAAAAGAAGCACCGCCTGAAAAGGCGATGCTTCTGTGAGACTTCAATGTTTTGGCTTGTTCAGATGATCAGTGCTTTTCCTTCTCTCTGCTCTCAAGAATGGTCTCACCGGAAATGATCTCGAAGTTGACGCCCGTGCGGTTGGGCTTGTCGTCTTCGAATTTGTAATCTTTACCGGGCAGGATCGCGTTGAGAATGATACCTACCAGGGAACCTGTAGCGAGACCGGAAAGGCTCAGAGTCATTGAGCCGACGGGAATGTTGATAGCGCCTGCGTTGGAATAGCTGATACCAATGGAAAGGACCATGATCAGCGCAGCGATCAGGACGTTTCTGCTCTTGGAGAAGTCGGTGTTGGTTTCAACAAGGTTTCTCACTCCTACTGCGGAGATCATTCCGTAGAGGACAAGTGAGATACCGCCGATCGTTGCAGCAGGCATGACCTCGATGATGGCCGCGAATTTCGGGCAGAAGGACATCAGGATCGCAAATCCTGCCGCGATACGGATGACGCGGGGATCATAGACCTTTGTCAGAGTCAGGACGCCGGTATTCTCGCCGTATGTGGTGTTAGCCGGAGCTCCGAACAGGGAAGCGATAGCTGTGGCAAGGCCGTCGCCTGTCAGTGTGCGGTGCAGTCCGGGATCCTTGATGTAGTTGATGCCGCAGGTGGAACTGATGGCTGAGATATCGCCAATATGCTCCATCATTGTCGCCAGCGCGATAGGCATGATGGTCACGATGCTCGTGATCAGAAGGCCCGCGTTGAGATTGCCGCCTGTGAAAATAGAGAACACAGTGTTCTTATAGCTGATCGGGATGCCGACCCAGGGAGCAGCCGCAACCAGGCTGAAATCGATCAGTCCTGCCACTGCCGCGCAGAGATAGGAGCCAATGACGCCGAGCAGGATCGGGACGATCTTGATCATTCCTTTGCCCCAGATATTGCAGATCACAACGATGATGATCGCGACAAGGGCTACCCACCAGCAGGACTCGATATTATTGATGGCTGAAGGAGCAAGGTTAAGTCCGATCGCTATAATGATGGGACCTGTAACTACCGGCGGGAAGTACTTCATTACCTTGCTGGTGCCGTATGCTTTAAAGAGCGCGGCGAGAACAAGGTACAGCAGGCCTGCGCAGGCGACGCCGAAGCAGGCGTAAGGCAGAAGCTCACTGGGCGAGCCGTCCGCGCCGAGGGGCGCGATCGCCGCGTAACCGCCAAGAAATGCGAATGAAGAACCCAGAAACGCGGGAACCTTCTTCTTGGAGATCAGGTGAAACAGAAGTGTTCCCAACCCTGCAAACAACAGTGTCGTGGAAACATTCAGTCCTGTGATCAGCGGAACGACCACTGTGGCGCCGAACATAGCGAACATGTGCTGAAGTCCCAGTACGATCATTTTGCCCGTACCCAGCTCACGCGCGTCGTAGATGGCGCGCTCGCCGACTTTGTACTCGTTTTTACTCATCTGTATTTCCTCCTGTTTTGTAAAGATCCGGGAAAGACCCGGGCTGACGCCGCGAATCCGCAGATCTGTGTCATCCTGATGATTACATGATACCCCCTTAAAAAACACGTCAGGGAACACTGACCCTGACGTGCTTCAATTAACTCATGAAATTCAGATGATAGACAATTCTCAGACTCATTGATGTCCTTCCCTCAAAAATCTAAAGAGATTCTAATCAAGAACATAAAAATAGTCAAGCAGAATTGTAAAACAAATTGTTTAATGATTTATTCTTCTTTTTTCTCTGAAGCCTCTTCGGGGAACTCCTCCTCATAGACTGCTTCCTTATCGTGGTCATCCTCGTGGATCGCCTCGCCGTTCTCTTCGCCCTCGTAGACAGCTTCCTTGGCAGTATCATCTTCGTGAACTGCTTCCCCGGCTTCAGCCTCCTCAGCAGCCGTTTCTTCAGCCAGCGCATTGGCTACTGCTTCTTCCACGGCTTCCTCATCAAGTTTGCTCTCCTCCTCCTGGAGGATATCTTTTACGCGGGCAGCAGAATCTGCCACAACGCCCTTGACCTTTTCCGCAGTCTCACCGACAACGTCAAGAACTTCCTCTCCCTTGGGACCGATCGCCTCTTTGACCTTTGCCATAGCGTCCGCCGAACCTTCCTTAATGGTTGTATAGGTTCTGTTCGCAGCTGTACGGAGTCTCTCTGTGTAGTCTTCCTCCTCAGATTCCTCGTCCTCGTCTTCCTCAAAATCATCGTCAAAATCTTCATCCGGCTCTCTGTTCTTCTGATCCAGATAATTATAAACCGTTGCCGCAGTTGCGCCTGCCACCGCAAGACCAAAAAGAAGTTTTCCTAATTTAAACATATTGACCTCCTGTTGATTTTTAATCGGGCAATACCGCCCTGCTGTATTTCATACTACTCTATTTATCCCCGAAATTAAAGACTCAATTGTAAACACATTATAATTTGACGCTCTTTCTTGAAGCCGGATTTGGGCAATGTTATCATTAAGATTAAGAACCCGGGAAAGGGGGGAGCTGCATTGAATGAGAAATTCTGGGACTTAAACAAGACCAAACAGAACAGTATGATCAACGGGGCGCTTAAGGTGTTTTCACGTGACGGATTCCGGCACGCGAGCACGGACGAGATCGTAGCGGAGGCCGGGATCAGCAAAGGACTGCTCTTTCATTATTTCTACAGCAAGTCCGGAATCTACGAATTCCTTGCCGAATACAGCGCAAGATTTGCCCTTGTCGAACTTGATTCCGGGATCTCAAAAGCCGGACCGCTTTCCTTCTTTGAATTGCAGCGGAAGATCACTGAATCCGAATGCGCGGTCATGAGAAGGTATCCCTGCCTGTACCTGTTTCTGGAAAGGGCAGAGAGTGACAGCTCCTTTGAAAACTTTGAAGATGTTCTCTCAGGCACTTCCCTGTACAGGGAACGCCGTTCTTCAGTGCTTGAGAAGTCGGTTCTTCCGGAAACACTGCCGTCCGAAGATGCCGGAAGGATCAGCAGGCTGTTAGATCTGGCAAGAAAAGATGCTGCTCTGAGAATTCTCAAAAACGGCTCTTTTGATCCCGAACGATTCGCTGCCGAGATTAATGATCTGATACATTTCTTTGAAAAGATATACGGCTGAATTTATTCCGCTTCATGTAAAAAAGCGCGTGGATACTTAAATCCACGCGCCCATTTTATTTGTATGTATACTTGCTCATTTCGGCAGTTTAAAGGAACTCTTAAGGCCGACGATCCTGTTAAATACAGGCGCGCCATCCTTAGAATCATGGCAGTCCACGCAGAAATAGCCGTTTCTGACAAACTGGAATCTGTCAAAAGGTTTCACATCTTTCAGCGCAGGCTCCGCATAGGCACTGCACTCTACAAGAGAATTCGGGTTCAGGTTGAGGGAACCGTCCTCATTGTAAACTCCCTTTTCCTCATCCACAATGTTCTCGTAGAGCCTGACTTTTACCGGCACCGCTTCCTTCGCGCTGACCCAGTGGATCGTGCCCTTGACCTTGCGGCCGGTAAATCCGCTGCCGCTCTTGGTCTCGGGATCATAAGTGCAGTGCACCGCAGTGACATTTCCGTTCTCATCGGTGTCATATCCGGTACACTTTACGAAATAAGCGTACATCAGGCGCACTTCGTTGCCGGGATACAGTCTCTTATACTTGGGGATCGGAGCTGTCAGGAAATCCTCTTTCTCGATCCAGAGTTCCCGTCCGAAGGGAATCTGCCTTACACCAAGTTCAGGGTTCTCGAGATTGTTGTCCGCGTCGAGCATCTCTGTCTGATCTTCGGGATAATTGTCGATGATCAGTTTGAGAGGATTCAGTACCGCGAGCATTCTGCTGCAGCTCGGCTTGAGATCTTCTCTGATACAATATTCCAGCATTGCGTAGTCCGAAGAAGACTGGGCCTTGGAGATACCGCTCAGTTCCACGAATCTCTTGATGGACGCGGGCGTAAAGCCTCTGCGGCGAAGGCCGGAGATGCTCACAAGCCTGGGATCGTCCCATCCGTCTACGATTCCATCTTCCACAAGTTTCTTTATATATCTCTTGCCGGTGACCACATTGGTCAGATACATCTTGGCAAATTCGATCTGTCTGGGGGGATGCACAAATCCGGCTTCCTTTACGACCCAGTCATAGAGAGGCCTGTGATCCTCAAATTCAAGAGTGCACAGAGAGTGTGTAATATTCTCGATCGCGTCCTCAATAGGGTGCGCATAGTCGTACATGGGATAGATGCACCACTTGTCGCCCGTATTGTGATGAGACATATGAGCCACTCTGTAGAGGATCGGATCTCTCATATTCATGTTGGAACTTGTCATATCGATCTTCGCGCGAAGAGTCTTCTCTCCGTCAGCGAATTCGCCGTTCTTCATTCTGGTGAAGAGATCAAGGTTTTCCTCAACACTCCTGTCCCTGTTGGGATCATTGATCCCGGGCTCGTCCAGAGTCCCGCGGTATTCCCTCATCTGCTCGGCAGTCAGGTCCGACACATAGGCCTTCCCTTTTTTGATAAGATCTACAGCGATCTCATACATCTGATCGAAGTAGTTGGAGGCAAAAAAGAGCCTGTCTTCATAATCAGCTCCGAGCCACGCCACGTCCTCTTTTATGGATTCCACAAATTCACTCTTTTCCTTTGTGGGATTTGTATCGTCAAAACGAAGGTTGAATTTCCCGCCGTACTGCTGCGCCATGCCGTAGTTGAGAAGTATGCTCTTGGCGTGACCTATATGCAGATAGCCGTTCGGCTCGGGGGGAAAACGAGTGTGGACGGTGTCATAAACGCCCTCGGCGAGGTCCTTGTCAATTTCCTTTTCGATAAAATGGCGGCTGACCTTCTCCTCTGCGGAGACCGTCGCGCCATCTCTGTTCAGTTCTTCTTTACCCATTGCTGCTCCTGCTTCGTGTTATTAGATTTGTAGATTGTCTGTCAAAATACAGATCAGGCGTCCTCCATGGAATAGTTGGGGGCTTCTTTGGTGATCTGGATATCGTGGGGATGGCTCTCCTTGAGGGATGCGGCTGTGATCTTGACGAACTGGCCGTTATCCTGAAGTTCCTTTATGTTGTGAGAACCTGTGAGGCCCATACCGCTGCGGATTCCGCCGCACATCTGGAAGATCACGTCTTCCACTTCGCCTTTATAGGCTACGCGTCCTTCAACGCCCTCGGGAACGAGCTTCTTGGCGTTCTCCTGGAAGTATCTGTCCTTACTTCCGTTCTCCATTGCGGCGATGGAACCCATGCCTCTGTATACCTTATATTTGCGGCCCTGGTAGAGCTCAGTCGCTCCGGGGCTCTCCTCGCATCCCGCGAGCATGGAACCCATCATGCAGACATTGGCGCCTGCGGCGAGGGCCTTGGTCATATCGCCGGAGAACTTGATGCCGCCGTCAGCGATGACCGGGATCCCGAATTCCTTAGCCACAGAGTAAGCGTTCATGACCGCGGTGATCTGAGGCACGCCGATACCTGTGACGACACGGGTCGTGCAGATGGATCCGGGGCCGATACCTACCTTTACAGCATCCGCGCCCGCCTTGATCAGGTCCAGAGCGCCTTCAGCTGTCGCGATATTGCCGCCGATGACCGGAAGATCCGGAAACGCTTCCTTAACCATGCGCATGCAGCGGAGAACGTTCTCGGAGTGGCCGTGGGAGGAATCCAGAACAATGACATCGACCTTGGCTTTTTTCAGCGCCGCGACTCTGTCGAGTACATTTGCCGTGATTCCAACGCCTGCACCGCACAGAAGGCGGCCCTGGGCGTCCTTGGCTGCATTGGGATACTTGATATTCTTCTCAATGTCCTTGATAGTGATAAGACCGACGAGATTGTAGTCGTCATCGACGATGGGAAGCTTCTCTTTCTTGGACTTCGCGAGGATCTTCTGCGCTTCCTCGAGGGTTATGCCCTCTTTTGCGGTCACAAGCCCCTCGGAGGTCATGGATTCGCGGATCTTCTTGGAGTAGTCAGTCTCAAACTTCAGATCTCTGTTTGTGATGATGCCGACAAGCTTTCTGCCCTCGGTGATCGGAACGCCGGAGATCCTGAATTTGCGCATCAGTTCCTCTGCGTCCAGCAGCGTGTGCTCGGGAGAAAGAGAAAAAGGATCTGAGATAACTCCGTTCTCGGATCGTTTGACCTTGTCGACTTCTTCCGCCTGCGCTTCGATGGACATATTCTTATGGATAATGCCGATACCGCCCTGTCTGGCCATAGCGATCGCCATCCTGTGTTCAGTGACAGTATCCATGCTGGCACTCATCATGGGGATGTTGAGACGTATCGTCTTTGTGAGGTTTGTGCTGAGATCAACCTCATTGGGAATAACTGTTGAATAACCGGGTACAAGAAGTACATCATCAAAAGTAATACCTTCACCGATCAGTTTCGCCATTTTCTCCTCCTGTTCAATCACTCTTATTTATAGTACCTGTTATCAGTTTGTAAAAACCTTTCTCGGGAAATAAGTGCGGAGTATAGTGATGATCTGTTCTCCGTACTCCCCGACAAAATCGAGAATCAGCTTGCTGCCGCCTTCCATCACGACTTCATACCGGAACGGCTTGTTGCCGTCCTCTCCCGAACTGTAATCTATGACCGTCAGATTTCTGTTTCTGTACTCGTCAAGATGACTTGATCCGGACGGTGCCATAACTTCCATCTTGGTGAGATCATAGACAGCAAGTTCTTTCCTTCTCTGCTTCTGCTGGATCTTCGCGACACGGATCTCCTTGTCAACATAGACATATTCATAATCAATAACGGTCTCCAGCCAGAAAAAGTATGCGCCGATCATGCAGCCGATCGCCGGAAAGATCAGCGCAAAGTGAATAAGAACAGCAGATAAACAAAAACACACTGCAAGGACGATCGCACCAAAGTGGAGCGCCTTCATCAGTGTGTTAGTTTTCCTGTTTACCACAACTTCCAGGCAGCCTGTTTCCATATCCTGCACCTCATTTCCGACTTTCAGATTATTTCTAACCATATTATATCAGAACATTTGATAATGCAAGGTATAAAAGCCCTGTTTTCACTGCCTCTTCATGGGAAAACAAAACCCGGGGAGCTGTGTATATGCGGCTCCCCGGGTCATATTTCGAAGGATCAGATCCTTACCTTTACAAAAATATCGTAGATCGCGCGCACTGCGATCTCAAAATCTGTGTTGTCAACACCGATAATGATGTTGAGCTCGCTTGAGCCCTGATCGATCATGCGCACATTGACCTGAGCGTGAGCAAGGGCGGAAAAGATGCGTCCTGCGGTTCCGCGCATGGACTTCATTCCCCTGCCCACAACCGCGATCAGCGCGAGATCCGACTCAATCTCAACAGAGTCAGGCTGCGCGTATCTGTGAATTGCGGATACTACCCTCTGCTCTTTGTGCATGAACTCATCTTCATGAACAACGATCGTCATTGTATCGATGCCGGAAGGCATATGCTCGAAGGAAATGCCGTTATCTTCAAAAGCCTGCAGCACTTTCCGGCCGAAACCCACTTCAGAGTTCATCAGCGCTTTGGAGACAGTTACCGCGCAGAAGCCTTTTTTGCCGGCAATGCCGGTGATGACATAGCCGGATTTCTGGCAGGTGCTCTCAACGATCCAGGTTCCGTCGGCTTCCGGGCTGTTCGTATTGCGGATGTTGATCGGTATGCCCTCGTGTCTTACGGGGAAGATCGCGTCCTCGTGCAGAACCGAAGCGCCCATGTAGGAAAGCTCACGAAGTTCCCTGTATGTAATAGTTTCAATTCCCACAGGGTTATTGATGATCCTGGGGTCCGCTACCATAAAGCCCGACACGTCCGTCCAGTTCTCGTAGACATCTGCCTTGCAGGCTCTTGCCACTATAGAGCCCGTGATATCGCTTCCGCCTCTGGAAAAGGTCTTGACATGGCCGTCATATCCTCTGCCGTAAAATCCGGGAATGACTGCCTTGGGTGTCTCGGAGAGTACCTTGGTGAGAACCTGATTGGTCTTCTCCGAATCGAGATTACCCTGCTCATCGAAAAAGATCACGTCCTTGGCGTCAATAAATGTATAGCCGAGATAGCGGGCCATGATGCGGCCGTTGAGATATTCGCCCCTTGAAGCGGCGTAATTGCTGTTCGGATTCTGGGTCATTATTCTCTCGATCTGCGCGAACTCTCCCTCAAGGCTGAATCCCTCGAGCCCGAGACCGTCGATGATCTCCTGATAACGGGAGCGGATCTCATCCATCTCCTCGCCGAAATCTTCGTCCTTATAGGCCTTGTTGTACATCCTGTAAAGAAGGTCTGTTACTTTGTCGTCACCGCTGAACCTCTTGCCGGGTGCTGACGGGATGACATAAACTCTGGACGGATCGCTGCTGATGATCGCGCCTACTTTTTTGAACTGTTCCGAATCCGCCAGCGAACTCCCGCCGAATTTTACTACTTTTTTCATAAAATGATCCCCTGCTCTGTCTGCAGGGCTGTCCTCCTGTTTCGATAGAATCCTGAAAATGCGACGGAGATTGACCGCCTACTAAGTAATAGCAGAATTTGCTCAATCCTGCAAGAGACGAATGCATTGTTTGACGCTGCTTAAAGATTTCACCGCCTCTTCGTACTCTCTTTCTGTCATTTCGGCAGTGACAAAGGCTCTCTCATCAGCGGGAGCTCCTTCGTAGCGCACCATAAAATCCGCATGCAGAAGTTCTTCTGCTTTGTGTTCTTCCTCTTTCCCGACTCTGACAAAATAGTGATAGGATTCTTCCTTGGGATCCGCGATCGAGAGGATCTCTCCGCTCCAGTTGCAGCCGACATTTCTTCCGATATTCCTGGCACATTCCATCACGTCGGAAACAACTGCGCTTGCAGTAGGGAACTTTCCGGCCCCTCTGCCGTAGAACATCAGGTCATCCACCATATTTCCGTGGACAAAAACTCCGTTGAAAACGTCCTGGACACTGTGAAGAGGATGATCTTCTCTCACAAGGAAAGGCGCTGTGCGGACACTTAATTTGCCGTCGCTGAGTTTTCTGCTGACGCCAAGGAGCTTGATAGCCCTGTTCATGCTGCGGGCATAACTGAAATCTACCGTGGTCACACGGGAAATGCCCTCGCAGGGGATATCCTCATAGCGTACCGTCTTACCGCTGATCAGGGAAGAAAGAATAGCGATCTTGCGGCACGCGTCGTGCCCTTCCACATCCGCAGCGGGATTTCTCTCCGCATAGCCCTTTTCCTGCGCTTCTTTGAGCGCATTTTCAAAAGATAATCCGGATTTCTCCATCCGGGTCAGGATATAATTAGTGGTCCCGTTCAGGATGCCGAATACAGCTGAGATATCTTCCTGGGTCAGGCATGCGTTGATTGGACGGATCAGCGGGATCCCGCCTCCGACACTGGCTTCAAAAAGATAGCTGCATTTATGCTCTTTCGCGATCTCAAGAAGTTCCGGTCCGTGTGCGGCCACAAGTTCCTTATTGGAAGTGCAGACACTGATCCCGCGCTCAAGCGCTTTTTTGGTAAAAGTGTAAGCGGGCTCTCTTCCTCCCATTGTCTCGCAGATCACCGAGATCTCCCCGTCATCAAGAATATCCTGATAGTCGTGGGTCACTCTGTCGTTGTAGGGACTGCCCGGAAAATCGCGCAGGTCCAGAATGTACTTTACATATATTCCCTGCGGAACGGTCTTTCTGATCACATCCTGGTTCCGGTCAATAACTTCCACAACTCCGCCGCCGACTGTGCCGAACCCGAGAACTGCCATCTGTATCATAACTATAATCTCCTTTTCCGCTGAGTATTTCAGTGAATATTATCTCTTCCCATGATCCTGATTTTCCTGACACCGCCAAGCGCTTCAATCTTCCGGATCATTCCTCCTATGTCCTCAGTATTTTCCCTGATCTGCAGGCTTATGCTCAGGTCCGCCACACCGCTGATCGGAATACTCTGATGGATCGTAAGAATATTGGCGTTGCAGCCCGATATGATCCCTAAAAGACTGGCAAGGATCCCCGTCTCATCGTTGATCTCACAGGAAAGTGTGACATTCATTCCGGACATGCTGTCATGAAATTCTTCGATATCATCCTTGAATTTATAATAGGAACTCCTGCTGATCCCGGCCAGCTCCGAGGCTTCGTTTACCGTTCTCGCTTTTCCGGAAGCAAGCAGTTCATTGGCTTTGGCGACGCCCCTCAGGACCTCGGGGACTGCCCTTGCTCGTACAATATAGAATTCTGTCTTCTCGCTCAAAACCGACTCCTTTACAAATGACCTCAATGACGAAACCTATACTATCACGGTTTTTTCTCTATTGCAAGGACGTTTGTTTTTGAGAGACGGACATTTCCGCGTATGAACAGAAAGAGAAACAGCAATGCCGCCGCTGCCGAGACGATCGAACAGGTCTTAAGACCGGCGGGAAAATAATCAAAGACAATGGAATGCTTCCCTTCGGGTACCGGGATTGCCATCAGTCCGCCGTCCACCACCTCGATCGAAACTTTCTCACCGTCCACATAAGCAGTAAAGCCGGGATCATAAGGAACCGAGAAAAATACCAGGTTTTCTTTCGGAAGATCCGCCTCAGCTGTGAAGCCGCTTAGCGTAAAATTAAACTCTGTACAGGCTGATCCGGCTCTTTCTCTGCAGTGTCTTGCAAAGTCCTGATCGCTCATGACCTGCTCATCCACATGTCGGTCTTCCTGCATATATCTGCCGTATCTCGCGCACTGCTCCTCGGTGAGAATGATGTCTTTGACAAGAAGCCTGTCCGTCATCTCGCCCTTCTTCATGGAACTGTATTCCTCATCTCTTATAAAGCTGTTGAATGTAAATCCCATAGGGATATAATTGGAGTTTTCAAAAATTCTGTAACCGTCATTCTCCGTAAAATCGTCATATCCGGTCAGGCCACCCTTCTCCTCCAGGGTCTCGGAAGGTTTAACAAGTGTGTTTTCAATATAATAGCGCACAGACAAAAGTGCTCTGGCGCCGACCCTGTCGACAGGAAGGGTCGATTCCACAGTCCGGATCATTCCGATCTTTTTGTAGAAAGAAAAGATGGAAGGATTGACCGTACTCTCGAAGCAGTGGATCGTGGGATATCCCCAGACCATCTCATAGTTGGTCGACGTCCCGTCGGTTTCTACCCTCATGAATGCTGATGTGTCCCTAAGTTCAGGGCGGCTGTCCAGCATCTGTTTTTTCCACTTCACGCCTCCTGTCCTTGCGATCAGTGAATTTCCGTTATATAGAACAGCAAGATTGGTCAAAAGACAGCAGAATATCGTGGCTGTGAGAAATGCAGGCTTTCTGTATTTTGACATACTCCGGACACTCGGGAGCAGGATGAGGAGCGCGGCCATTATAAGAAGCTGAACTGCGGTCGCCGCGATCTCTATGACGAGAAGATCGTTGTTGCTGCTGACTGAGAACCACTTAACTTTACCTTTCTCTATTACGGGCACCAGCGCGCACATCATGATCAAAACTGTGATAACTATAGTGATACGCGCAGAAGAAGCGAGCTTTTTCTCATTTGCGGACTCCATAGCCCTGGCTGTCATAGCTGCCATGATCAGGATCGGCATATAAAACCATCTGGCGTAGTATTCCGAGTTGAAAGCGCTGAAGGCCGAATTAAAGAAAGGTATGAACGCAATTACTCCGCAGACCGCGATCATGCGCTTTTTCCAGGATCTGCCGAATATTCTCATGTACGCGATCACGCCTGCCATAGAAAAACATGGCAGGTAGGCGGCTAATGAGCTGTTCTTGACTTGCTCCCCTGAGAAAAGAGTCGGTTTCGCGATGATATCCGGCACCATAAACAGGGATTTGATGATCGCAAGCGGCGTTATGCCCTCTTCAAAGGCAAAAAGTCCATAGCCGTTAATATAATCGTTCAGCCGGCTGTTTCCCGTGAGCCCGTAGACAGACTGAACGAGGAAAAAAGAGGCCATCATAAGTCCCAGGACCCCGCAGAGCAGGACGCGGATCACATCGCCCGCTATTCTCCGCGGCTCTCTGGACGGACAGTATCTCACAATATAGTAGAGCAGGATAAAGACTGCCTGTCCGAAGAAGAAATAATAGTTGATGATCGACATAAGCGCGGTCATCAGCGTAAATCCGGCTTTCCTGTTTTTCTGCACAGCATTGTCAAAAGTCAGAAGATAAAGCGGGAAAAAAGCGGTCGCGTCGTGGAAGTGCTGGAATACGATATTGCAGGCCTGAAATCCCGAGAAAGTATACAGCAGACTTCCGATCACTGCCCAGAAATCACCTCGTACATGCTTTCTGATATATGCAAAGGAAGTGACCATCGCGGTCCCGTACCTCAGAGACATTACAAAGGGAAGAATATAGGGGATCATCTTCTCGCTGAAGGGAATCGTCAGCCAGAAAAAAGGGCTGCCCCAGAGATAGAAAGACATGCTTCCGCCCATACTGCTTCCGAGGTCGATATACGGACTCCAGAAGAAGCGGCCGCCGCGTACTGCTCTGTGGGCAATTATATAGAACGGGACCTGCTGGACGTTGTAATCCCCGTAATAAAAAAAGATCCCGCCGTGATATATCAAAAAGGGAAGGACCGCTGCCAGATACAGCAGCGCTCCTCCCGCAAACAGCAATATATACTGCAGTGTGTTCGAACGTTTCGTAGTCAAAACTGTGTCCTCTTACTCGCCGGTTGTCTCAGCCGCCTTCTCCGCTTCAATGAAATCCTTCATACTGTCCATTCTTGCAAAGACGAGCGCATAGCCGTCATCTCCGTAATTAAGAGAACGATTGACACGGCTGATCGTCGCGGTTGACGCTCCGGTCTTTTCCGCGATCTTGAGATACGTGTCATGTCTGCGCAGCATTGTCGCCACCTCAAATCTCTGGGAAAGGGAGAGGAGCTCATTGACAGTGCACAGGTCCTCAAAAAAACTGTAGCATTCCTCTTTGTTTTCCAGTGTCAAAATAGCTTCAAACAGACTGTCAACAGCCTCTGTTCTGATCTTTTTGTTCATACCCCGCTACTCCTTGCTCTCAAGTAATACTAATCTGCAGATAATATTTTAGCATTGTAAAGTTTTAAAGTAAAGAGTTTGAGCGAGTAAATGGTAGTTAGTAATATTGTTCATCGATATAACATTTATCTGTTTTGTACCTTTACTTTTAAGTATACCTGTGCTACTTTATTAATGTTGCACAAATCGTTTTATTTTTCACAAACATTTGCGCTGTATCATTCATCACATAATTCGGAGGTAACAGCATGAGTAAGGGTGTAGTCAGAAGATTCAACAACCAGCGCGGTTTTGGATTCATCAGTGATTCGGAAGGGAACGATGTGTTCGTACATTATACAGGTATCAACGGTGAAGGTTTCAAGTCTCTTGAGGAAGGTCAGGAAGTGGAATTCGACATCGTCCAGGGCGAGAAGGGTCCCCAGGCTGTCAATGTAACGAAACTCTGATCATAATGTGTAAAGCCGGCTGAGCGGAAAGAATGTTCTTCCGCTCGACCGGCTTTTTATCTTCGGTGTAAAACTATATTCAGATCTTACGCGATGTTTCCGCCAGATCTTCCAGAGAAAGATTTCCGCCAAACAGTGACAGCGCGCTTCCTACTGTGACATCCATCCTGCCGCCTGACAGCTTTCCGATCAGCTCAAGATCGTCAAAAGAGCGCACGCCGCCTGCATAAGTTACCGGGAATCCCGACTTCTGCTGCCACTCTCCCAGCATAGAAACCAGCTTCTCTTCTATCCCTGCGCGCTTTCCTTCCACGTCCGCCGCGTGGATCAGAAACTCATCGCAGCATTCGGAGAGCTTGTCCAGAATTTCACTTCCTATCTCAAGGTCCGTAAATTTCTGCCAGCGGTCAGTTACTACCACATACTTTCCGTCGATCCTCTTTCGGCAGCTGAGGTCCAGTACCATTCTCTCCCGTCCCACTGCGCTGATCATTTTTGAAAGTGCGCTCTCACTCAGTTTTCCGTCCCTGAAAACATAGGAAGTCACGATCACGTGGGAAGCACCCGCGTCAAGAAAACAGCCTGCTGACTCAGGCGTTATGCCTCCTCCGATCTGCATACCGCCCGGGAAGGCAGCCAGAGCGCCCATGGCCTGGCTCCGGTCTTTTTCATATGCTTCTTCTTTTACGGAATTGAGAAGGATAATATGTCCCCCTCTCAGGTCCATATCTCTGTAAAGAGAAGCATAATAGGATGCGTCCTTGTCCGCCACGAAATTTTCTTTGGCGGATCCCTTCGCACGTTCATTCTGGTCCTTTAACGTGCTTCCTACGATCTGCTTGACTCGTCCGTTATGTATATCTATACAGGGTCTGATGCGCATAATTTCCGGTTCTCCCTGAATCTGAGCAAATAAGGGACCGCCGAAGCGGTCCCTTTGTGATCCTTGTTATCAGCTGAGCACATCGCTCATGGTGTAGAATCCTGCCCCCTTGCCGGCAAGGAATTTGGCAGCCTCCACGGCGCCTTTTCCAAATACAGCCCGGCTGTAGGCCCTGTGAGAAAGGGTGATCACTTCGTCCTGCCCGGCGAAGATCACGTCGTGGTCTCCCACAATGGATCCGCCGCGCACTGCTGAGATACCGATCTCCTTTACAGGCCTCTTCATCCTTCTGCCGGTGCGGTCGTATACATACTCATACTCGTTTCCGAGAGCCGCATTGGCAGCATCAGCCAGAGCCAGCGCTGTGCCGCTGGGTGCATCGATCTTCTGATTGTGATGCTTTTCTACGATCTCAATATCGAATCCGGCAGCTGCAAGTTTAGGAGCGGCCTGGGCGATTAGGGCTTCGATCAGATTCACGCCGACCGACATATTCGCGGATTTGAGCACTGCGATCTTATCCGCTGCGCTGTGGAGTGACTCTGTCTGTGCTTCGGACAGTCCTGTAGTGCAGACGACTACAGGGAGTTTCTTTTCCGAGCAGTAAGCGAGAAGTCCGTCTACAGCAGAAGCAGTCGAGAAGTCAATAACTACATCTGCTTCCGGGCATTCCTCAAGCTTTCTGTAAACCGGGAATCCGGCATATGCATCCCCGAAAGCGTCAACGCCTGCCACTACCTGCGTTTTTTCATCTTTCTCACAAATATCTGTGATAATACGTCCCATTCTGCCGCAGCAGCCGTGAATGATGATCCTGATCATTTCTGCATCCCCCTGCTTAGATAAGTCCGAAATTCTGCATTGCCTTCTTAAGTCTCTCTGTATTTGCGGGTGTCATTTCCGTGAGAGGCATCCGAAGAGGTCCTGCATTCTGGCCCATGAGGTTTACAGCTTTCTTGACGGGGATCGGATTGACCTCGCAGAACAGAGCCTCGAACAGCTCATGAGTGTCCATCTGCAGCCTTGCAGCGCCCTTAACATCTCCGTCAAAGAACTTCTGGCACAGATCATGCATTGCCTTGGGTGCTACATTAGCCACTACCGAGATCACGCCGATTCCTCCCATAGAGAGAAGCGGAACGACCTGGTCATCATTGCCTGAATAGAGGTCGATATTTCCGTCACAGAGAGTCATGAGCTTGACGATCTGGCTGATGTCGCCGCTGGCTTCCTTGATACCCACGATGTTGGGAACATCCTTAACAAGTCTTGCAACTGTCTGGGGCAGAACATTTCCGCCTGTGCGGCTGGGCACATTGTAGAGGATCACGGGAGTTCCCGGAACTTCGTCCGCGACCATCTTAAAGTGCTTGTATACGCCGTCCTGGGTGCCCTTGTTATAGTAAGGGGAAATAAGAAGCAGGCCGTCTGCGCCGTAAGATGCCACTTCCTTTGAAAGCTGCATTGCGGTCAGGGTTCTGTTGGAGCCTGTACCCGCGATCACGGGGACTCTTCCCTTTGTGTGTTCAATGCAGAATTTGCACACGTCCAGATGCTCCTGTTCGGACATCGTTGCTGCTTCTCCGGTGGAACCGCAGACAACGATGGCATCCGTCCCGTTGTCGATCTGATAATCAATGATGTCGGCAAAAGCCTCATAGTTGACGGACTCATCCGTCTCCTTAAAGGGCGTCACAATTGCTACTGCAGAACCTTTAAAAACTGCCATTTTCCCATCCTTCCCACTGGCGCCTTAAAGCGCGCAGTCAATCAGAAATTTCTGAACTGCATGTTTCCGATCTCAGAGATCTTGTCAGCAAACTTGCAGACCTCAACATTCATCTCGCTTCCTGTGATAATAATATCCGTATCCGCGCGGGATTCGACCAGTTCCCTCAGATCATCAACCGAAATGATATTCTTGTTGACGACTTCAAGCACTTCATCGAGGATCAGGAGATTGCATTCACCCGTAGTGAGTACTTTTCTGGCGAAATTAAGGCCGTTTTTGATATTAACAGCTGCTTCTTCCTTCTCCTCCTGTGTCCGGTCCATGTAATCAATATCCGATTTCTCAAATCGGAAGATCTTGATCTCCGGCTCAAGCCTCTTTGTGAAGGGACTGTCCGTGATTCCCTTTCCCTTGAGGAACTGAATAATGACGATACTGTCTCCTTCCGATGCCCTTTTCATGGCAATTCCGAGCGCAGCCGCCGACTTTCCGTATCCATCCCCCATAAAGATCATTACTTTTCCAGAAGCCATAACGAAACCCCACACGTTTCTATACACTAAAACAATAATATCCCTTTCAACATAGCACTTTTTACAGGTTCTGTAAATCGTGAATAGTGTCCGGCATACAGCTTACATTCTCTCCGGTGCCGAGAAGCCGAGAACGCCGATGCAGGCGCTGAGGATATCCAGTGTGAGTTTGAGGAGCGCGATCCAGCTTTCTTTCTTCTGCTCATCTTCCTCGGACAGGATCTTCGTCGAGTGATAGAAACTGTTGAAATCGTTGGAGAGCTGGTAGATATACGCGCATACGCGGTGAGGAGCAGTCTCCGTATATGCATTATCCATCATGGCGCTGAATGCTGCCAGATCCGTCATCAGGTCTTTCTCCGCCTTGCTCTGTGCCAGGCCGATCCTGAGCCCGGAAAGATCTCTGCCGCCCGCGGCCGCGTATTTTCCGAGAATGGACTTGATCCTGACGATAGTATAAAGGATATAAGGCCCGGTATCTCCTTCAAAGGAAGTAAATCTCTCGATATCGAATATATAATCCTTCGAGGCCTGATTGGACAGATCGCCGTATTTGAGAGCCGCAAGAGCGACCTGTCTCGCGGTCTTCTCCGCCTCTTCCGGTCCGATTTCGGGATTTGACGCTATTTTGCTTCTCATCTCAGCATTGATGTCACTGATCAGGTCAGATAGCTTCATGACGCCGCCGTCCCTTGTCTTGAACGGCTTTCCGTCCTTCCCGTTCATCGTGCCGAAGCCTATGTGGCGCAGCTCTGTGCTCTCATTGATCAGACCGCATTTTCTCGCTGTGCGGAATACCTGCTGGAAGTGCAGTTCCTGACGCTTGTCCGTGATATAGATGATCTTGTCCGGGTGATAGATTCTTTCCCTCTCGCTGATCGTCGCAAGGTCTGTAGTTGTATAGAGCGCCGCTCCGTCTGACTTGAGGATGATGCAGGGAGGGATCTCCTTGGTATCGCTCTCTTCAGAAACATCTACTACGAGAGCGCCGTTGGATTCATAAGCCAGCCCCTTTTCCTTCATGTCTGCGACCATGCCGGGAATTGCGTCGTGCACGGTTGACTCTCCCCACCAGAGGTCGAAATCAACATCAAGATTGGCGTAGTTCTTTTTCATATCGGCTACAGAGACCTCAATGATCTTGTTCCAAAGAGCCCTCAGGCCGCGGTCCCCCTCCTGAAGCCGGTGCGTGTTGGCCATCGCCTCGGTATAGTATTCAGGATCTTCTTTTGATTTTTTGCTGGCCGTGGGATAGATCTCCTCCAGTTCAGCCACTGTGAAAGGAGCCTCCGCAGGGTACTCTCCCTCATACACAGGGTCAAAATAGCACAGATCCGGCTGTCTTTTGGAAACTTCGGTTATCACAAGACCCATCTGAAGACCCCAGTCTCCCAGATGAATGTCGCCGATGACGTTCTCTCCGTGATATCTGGCGATTCTCTTTACAGACTCGCCGATCACGGCGCTTCGCAGGTGCCCTACGTGAAGGGGTTTGGCTACATTGGGTCCGCCGTAGTCGAGAATGATGGAGTCGGGCTTTTCGGGCGTCTCAAGACCGAATTTCTCCTCGCCTCTCATTTCATTGAGATAAGAGGAGATAAATTTTTCACGGATCTTCAGGTTAAGAAAGCCGGGTTTTACAGCTTCCGCACAAGAGAAGACTTTCGAGTCCTGAAGTTTTCCGGCCACATCATTTGCGATCATGATCGGTGCTTTATGGTATCTTTTGGCACCGGCCATGGCGCCGTTGCACTGATATTCACACAGATCTGGGCGGTTTGAGACAGTGACCTTTCCAAGTTCGCTGTCATATCCGGCCGCATCGAAAGCACCCGCCATCTCGGCGGAGATCAGATTCAGAAATTTTTCCACTGTATTCTCCTTGTCTTTGCTGTAATTAAGTATTTGTCTTCTGCGCTTGTCTTTTCGAAAAGCCGCAACCGCAGTAATTCTGTCTGTAGAGATCAAACTGTGCGGACAGTTCAATGGATCTCTTAAAGCCGTTCTTTTTCTTGAAATCGGAGGGCAGAAATGCTATGCCGTATTCCGCGCCGACTCTCTCTCCGATCTCGTTGAGCCTCGCCGCGTTTTTGAGGGGGCTTATAGTCAGCGTCGTGGTAAAACAGTCATATCCGCCATCCCGCGCGGCTTCGGCAGTCTTTCTCAGTCTCATTTCGAAACAGATCCCGCACCGGTCGCCGCCTTCCGGGCAGTCTTCATATCCCTTTACGGCCTTCAGATAGTTTTCGGGGTCGTAAGGGCATTCGAGTATTTCAATCTTTTCCGCTCTCGGGGTTGAGTTCATTCCCTCGAAATCCTGTGTTTCCACCTGCCGGTTATAGGCCTCGATCAGCCTCTTTTCTTCCGACAGCCTGTAATTGTATTCTTCAGCTGAAGTGATGTTCGGATTGTAATAAAAGACCGTGATCCTGAAATGTTCTCTGAGATATTCCATCACATAACTCGAGCAGGGCGCGCAGCAGCTGTGCAGAAGAAGCCTGGGCTTAATGCCGCTCTCGTCGAGTCTCTGTATTTCCTTTTCCAAGATCCTGCTGTAATTGGGATTCATTGGCATTTTTCTCTCTTTTGACATGTCCGCGGCAGTTCAAAACACGGAGTATGCGCGGCAGGATCCGCACATACTCCATATAGTTCAACAATTATTTAAAATAGCGCACGCCGCTCTCAAAGAGCCGGAGATCCTGCTCTCCGTCAATATTGAGGTTGACACCGCTTCCCTTTCTCTCGCAGTGAGCCATCTTTCCGAGGATCCTTCCGTCGGGAGAGGTAATACCCTCGATCGCCGCATAGGAACCGTTGATGTTCCACTCCTCGTCCATGGAAATGTTTCCATCCGGATCGCAGTACTGCGTAGCTACCTGACCGTTTGCGAAGAGTCTGTCGATCCACTCCCTGGGAGCTACAAACCTGCCCTCTCCGTGAGAAGCGGGGTTCGTGTACACACCTCCGAGCTGAGCGCCTGCAAGCCAGGGGGACTTGTTAGTCACGACCTTGGTGTAGGCCATCTTGGAGATATGGCGGCCGATCGTATTGTAGGTCAGAGTGGGAGAATCTTCATTCTGTCCTGTGATCTTGCCGCCCGGAACCAGGCCGAGTTTGATCAGTGCCTGGAAACCGTTGCAGATTCCGAGGATCAGTCCGTCTCTCTTGCCAAGCAGGTCGCCCACCGCGTCCTCGATCACGGCGTTTCTGAATGCCGTCGCGAAGAACTTGGCGCTGCCGTCGGGCTCGTCACCGGCGGAGAATCCTCCCGGGAACATGATGATCTGGGCTTCATTAATAGCCTTGGCATAGGCGTTTACGCTCTCTCTGATATCCAGAGGGCTGAGGTTTGTGAATACCCTTGTGATCGTCCTGGCTCCGGCCGCCTCAAAAGCTGCTGCTGTATCATACTCACAGTTCGTCCCGGGGAATACCGGAATAAAGACTGTGGGCTGAGCGATCTTATGACTGCAGACAGCAATGCTGCCCTTGTCATAGATGGGCGTGTCGATCACTGTAGTGTCAGTTGACGCCTTTGTAGGGAATACCTTTTCCAGAGGCGCTTTCCAGGTCTTTACAGCGTCCCTGATGGAAACTGAAGCGCCGCGCCATGTAAAGGCCGCGCCGCAGCCATCTTCTGTGACTGTGCCGATCACAGTATAGTTGTCGGGAATACGCTCCTCGAGAATCTCTTCACATCCGGGTTCCATCTCAAGGATCAGGTCTCCGATTCTGTTCCTGAACAGGTGCTTGAGGGGGATCTCATCCGCAAATTCGACGCCGAATCCGTTTCCGAAGGCCATCTTGGCGGCCGCGGGAGCCGCGCCGTAGCAGTCAACAGCGTAAGCAGCTTTCACTTTACCTTCTCTCATGAGCTCAGTGACCTGCCCGTAGATCGCGCACACGTCCCTGTAGACCGGAATGTCGTATTCATCTCTCTCGATGTCGATCTGAACCAGTTTGTCGCCGGTCTTCTTGAGTTCGGGAGTGATCACGTCGCCGATCTTCGCCACGTCCACGGCAAAAGATACCAGCGTCGGAGGAACGTCGATATCATTAAAGGTTCCGGACATACTGTCCTTGCCGCCGATACTGCCGATCCCGAACCCCAGCTGCGCGTCATAGGCGCCCAGAAGAGCTGAGAAAGGCTGGCTCCAGCGTTCAGGATCCTTGGACATCCTGCCAAAGTATTCCTGGAAAGTAAGATGAAGCTTTGTGAGATCACCGCCCGCCGCCACTGCCTTGGCGACTGACTGTGTCACAGCGTAAACCGCGCCGTGATAAGGGCTCCATGAACTGAGATAAGGATCAAATCCGTAACTCATCATGGTCACTGTATCGGTCTTGCCTCCCAGTACAGGGAGTTTGGCGATCATCGTCTGGGTCTCGGTCAGCTGATACTTTCCGCCGTAAGGCATATCCACTGTGCCGGCTCCGATGGAGGCGTCGAACATCTCAACAAGTCCCTTCTGAGAGCATACATTGAGATCCGACAGAGAACTCTGCATGGCTTTTTCAAAGTCCTCTCCGGTCATATCGCGGTTTCTGCGGTCCCCGAAAGTCTCCCTAACGCCCTCACTGGCGAATTTATTGAGATAATTGTCCTTCTCGGAGGGCATGAGCACCTTTACGTCTGTGGCCTGATGCGCGCCGTTCGTGTCAAGGAAGGCTCTTGAGATATCTACTACGGGCTTGCCTCTCCAGTTGAGTACAAGCCTGGGCTCTTTTGTGACTACAGCCACGGGAGTAGCCTCGAGATTCTCTTCCGCCGCGTATGCAAGGAACTGCTCTTTATCCTCGGGAGCAACTACTACAGCCATTCTCTCCTGAGATTCGGAGATGGCCAGTTCCGTTCCGTCCAGACCTTCATACTTCTTGGGAACAAGGTCGAGATTGACCTTAAGTCCGTCTGCAAGCTCGCCGATCGCCACAGATACGCCGCCGGCTCCGAAGTCGTTGCACTTCTTGATAAGGCTTGATACTTCAGGTCTCCTGAAGAGTCTCTGGAGTTTTCTCTCAGTGGGAGCATTTCCCTTCTGGACTTCAGCCCCGCAGTCTGTCAGGGACTGGTCGTTGTGCGCCTTGGAGGAGCCGGTCGCTCCGCCCATTCCGTCACGTCCTGTGCGGCCGCCGAGCAGGATGATGATATCGCCGGGATCGCTGTTCTCACGCTTTACATTTTTTCGCGCCGCAGCACCCATGACTGCGCCGATCTCCATTCTCTTGGCGACATAGCCGGGATGGTAGATCTCCTTGACCAGTCCTGTGGCAAGACCGATCTGATTGCCGTAACTGGAATATCCCTTTGCAGCTCCCGTGACAAGTTTCTTCTG
>OCTX012269023.1_pt1 | contig 41587 bp, 34 predicted proteins | sample 1539691 | NCBI WGS metagenome assembly OCTX01 (sample SAMN02144231, study PRJEB22623) | gut metagenome | biome: sheep rumen | host: Ovis aries | place: New Zealand
GTCGTCAGTATGTCGGATGCCGGCAGTATCTATGAAACGGAAAGTGATGCCACCTAACTGAATGGTGTCTTCAATAGTATCACGAGTAGTGCCTTGGATATCGGAGACAATAGCACGCTCTTCGTTCAACAGGGCATTGAGTAATGTACTCTTACCTACATTTGGCGCACCGACGATGGCTACGGGGATGCCGTTCTTCAGTGCGTTGCCAGTTTGGAAGGTATTGGCGAGGTGAGTGATGTGAGTGTAAATCTGCTGCGTCAGGCGTAGCAGTTCGCTGCGGTCGGCAAATTCGAGGTCTTCGTGGTCGGAGAAGTCGAGTTCCAGTTCGAGTAGCGTGGTGAGTTTGAGCAGTTGTTCGCGCATGGTGGCAAGTTCCGATGAGATGCTGCCGCGCAGTTGGCTCATGGCCAGGCGGTGGGTGGCGCGGTTGGTCGAGGCGATGAGGTCGGCCACAGCCTCTGCCTGCGATAAATCCATCTTACCGTTGAGATAAGCGCGTTGGGTGTATTCACCGGGATTTGCCATCCGGCAGCCATGCTGCATCAGGAGTTCTAACACCTTATTTAATATATAGTGCGAGCCGTGGCACGAAATCTCCACGCAGTCTTCACCCGTATAACTGTGTGGGGCGCGGAATATGGAGACCATGGCTTCGTCGATGATGTCGGAGCCGTCGGTGATGTGGGTGTAATGGATGGTGTTGGCTGCGCTATTAGCGAAGCATACTGAACAGAGGGAACTGACGGCCGAAAAGGCCTTGGAGCCGCTGACGCGGATAATTCCGAGTGCGCCGCCCGGTGCTGTTGCGAGTGCGCAGATTGTGTCGTTGTTGCTCATTTCTTTTTAGCCCAAGTATTAGCAAGAACGACAACAACAAAGGTAATGACAATGAAAAAGAACGTAGCAGTCAATACATTTTCTCTGTCCTCACCGATGAAGGATAAAAGTGTACAGAAACATGCAGAAATGACGCTGACGATAGCCATCAGAATACGCAACCGGTGGATATTGACTTCTTTACGCTCTTCCTCGGATAATGTGTTGTAACCAGCAATGAGTTTATCGCCCTTGCCCATCGCAAAGATGACGGCAAGGACAATAAACAACGCTGCAATGACAAAACCGACTATATTCATATTCTGTCGAGAACTTTCTGGATGAGGGTGTCGATGGAGTTCTTATACTCCGTGTTCATCTTCTGGGCATAGCGGTTGGCGATGACCATACAGCAGGTCATGGCGCGATGGCCGAGTAGGGAAGCGAGACCGGCGAGGGCCGAAGACTCCATCTCGAAGTTGCAGATCTTCATGCCGTCATATTCGAATGACTCAATTTTCTGGTTCTGCTCAGGGTCGGCAATATCGGCCCGCAGTTGGCGTCCCTGTGGCCCATAGAATCCGCCGCATGCCACGGTATAGCCGCGTATCATGTCATCTTGTGCTATCTGTTCAATGAGGTCAGCATCGGCGACGGCCACGTATGGTGCGCCTTTGATAGAATCCCATCGCATGTGCTCGCAGAACGCTTTTTCCATAGGCACGTCGCACACCACGTTGCGCCCCGCATAATAGTTGAGCAGGCCGTCGAAGCCGATGCTTTTGATGCTGGCTACGAATGAGCCGGTGGGCGTGAAAGGTTGCAATCCGCCACAAGTGCCGATTCGCACCATCGTCAGTGTGCGGTGCTCGTCTTTTTCAGTGCGTGTAGCATAGTCGATATTTGCCAGCGTGTCGAGTTCGTTGACGACGATGTCTATGTTGTCGCATCCGATGCCATGACTCTGGCATGTGATGCGCTTGCCTTTGTATGTGCCGGTAATGGTATGGAATTCGCGGCTCGACACTTCATGCTCAATGCTGTCGAAATGGGCTGCAACGGTGTTTACTCGTGCCGGGTCTCCCACAAGGATGACACGGTCAGCCAGGTATTCGGGTTTCAGGTGAAGGTGGAAACAAGAGCCGTCCTGATTGATAATCAGTTCTGACTCTTGGAATGTTCGTTTTATCATAGTCTCTTGATTATTAGTTGTTTAAATTGTTAGAGTTGAAGAAAAAAGGAAATATTATTTATTCTGCTGTGTAGCACGCTGGTGCTCTTTTTGACGTATTTCGATTTGAAGGGCTTCCAGTTCGCTCTCGCTCTTGATAATCTCACTGCGCAATGTCTGTCGGTCGGCGGCTGACGCTTTGGCATAGTAGTTGCGAGCCAGCAGGAGAGCCTTCTCGAGTACATCAGCCTGATGGCGCAGATTGTCAAGTTCACTCATCTCCATACGCCTGTTCTGACGTATGTTCTGCCGCATGGCAGCCTCAGTCTTGGCGGCCTCGAAACGCTTGATGGCTTTGTTGCGTTCATCGATGTTTGACCATGTGTCGGAGATACGGTCGATACGTGCCATTGAGCGCAATTTATCATCGTCATAGGTCTCCGACAGGTAGACCTTACGGGTGGCGGATGGCTGGAATACATAGATGCACACTTTGCCCTCGGGCTGTCGGCGGTCTGTGACAAAATAGCCCAGTTGGTACTTTTCGTCGATGGCATAGAGATAGTCGTTGGCTTCTGAGGCAAAGGGCATACCTAGGTTCTCGGCCCGCAGATAGGCACCATCGGCACCATCATAGCGGGTGACGAAGAGGTCGTAGCCGCCTATGCTGTTCTCGCCTTTCTGTGCCAGGTAGAGGGTGATGCCATCGGGCATGACGAATGGGAAGTTGGCGTCATGGTCGGTGATACCCTGAGCACGCACGGGCTCTGTCCAATAGTGGCCGATATAGTCGCTGACGGTGATATGACTGACAGAGTCGCCAGGCTCGATAACGGCAGCCAGACGATGGTCGCCCAGTTCATTGGTGAACAGGCCAAGCGAGTCGTGCATCTCGATGGTACCACATTCGGCCGAAAGCGGGATATGGCGCACGAAGTCACTTTTGTCGACCACCATACTGTCGATGAACATCACTTGCTGGGTGGCGGCGAGCATCTGAGTGATGCGAGGGTCTTCAACCACCTTGACAGGTTTCTTCACGGTGCGCTTGCGGCTTTTCTGGGCGTCGGCAGCCATGGTGCCCATCAGCACCAGTGCCACCATACAAATGATATATCTTCTCATTTTCATTTATGTTTCTGAAACAAAAGTACGAAATATAATTGAAACGATGAAATCAAATGGATAGACTTAACGTAAATTAAGATTCTTGGACTAGTTTACCGGAACTGACGATAGCCCGCCACAAAGAGCAGCGTGCTTCTGGATTCGCCTGTCGGATCTGCTCGAAAAGGCGCGCCATAGCAGTGCGATGGGTGTCGTGCTCATAGGGGCAGCGTCTGATTTGCTTCTCGTATCCACGCTGTTCGGCATAAAGGCGTATGTCGGCTTCCGCTACCATGCATAGCGGACGGACAATGGTCAGCGGCATCTTTCGCATATGGAGCAAGGCTGGCATGGTGTCGAAGCGTCCCTGATAGAAGAGATTCATGAGAGCAGTACATAGCAGGTCGTCCTGATGATGACCGAGGGCAATCTTGGTGCACCTAAGTTGCTGTGCAAGGTTGAAAAGTTGTTTACGACGATACCAGGAGCATAGAAAGCAAGGTGGCTTCGGCTTAAACTTAGAATTGAGAAGTAGTAATTGAGAATTGTCAGAGTCCAAAGCGTGTTCTTCGAATCGGGTGGTGACGATGTGGAGCGTGACACCGAGATGATGACAGAAGTTTTTGAGATAGTCAGTTGACGTCTCATAGGAGATGTTTTCCATCCTAATGTGCACAGCCTCTACAGTGAATCGTGGCTTCAGGATATGAGAGCGACGTGAGAGCATCTCAAGCAGGCAGAGCGAGTCTTTGCCGCCAGAAAGACCTACGAGGATATGGTCTTCCTCGGCGATGAGTTGGAATTGTCCCAAGGCCTTGTTGAATGACTTCCAAATTTTTTCTTCCAGCGTCATCGCGGCTACTTCATAAATACCAGATATACAGCACAGATGAGGAGCATGAATGCCAGAATGTGATTCCAGTGGAGGCTCTGCCCCTGAAACATAATGTTGGCGATGATTGCAAAAACCACCAGTGACACACACTCCTGAATGACCTTCAGTTGGATCAGGTTGAAAGGTCCGCCGTTCTCTACGAAGCCTAATCGGTTGGCCGGTACCTGACAGCAATACTCGAAGAAGGCAATGCCCCACGAGAACACGATAACACCGATGAGAGGCCAATGACTGCTCACGCCCGACTCGGACAATTTAAGATGCCCATACCAAGCAAGAGTCATAAATACATTGCTTAGTATGAGCAAGATAATAGTATAGAGTCCGTTCATGATTTTCTGAGATATTCATCCATGTTCTGAGCGGCACGACGGCCGTCGCCCATAGCGAGGATGACCGTGGCACCACCACGAACGATGTCGCCGCCGGCAAAAATCTCCGAACGTGCCGACTGCATGCCCTCGTTAACCACGATGGTATTCTTGCGCCCCAGTTCGAGGCCCTTGATGCTCTTCGGCACAAGCGGGTTAGGCGACACACCGACAGCCACGATGACCTGATCAACGTCTAGCGTTAGTGTCTTACCTTCAACGGGCACTGGACTGCGACGACCAGAAGCATCGGGCTCACCAAGTTGCATCACTTGCAGTACAGCCTTACAAACGGCTCCATTCTCGTCAGCGAGATACTCAATGGGGTTGTGTAGCGTCAGGAATTTAATGCCCTCCTCCTTGGCATGCTTTACCTCTTCCAGACGGGCCGGCATTTCCTGTTCCGATCGGCGATAGACAAGCGTGACATTGCCGCCTAGCCGTTTGGCTGTGCGACACGAGTCCATAGCAGTGTTGCCACCACCGACAACCAGAACATTCTTGCCCAGATTGATAGGGGTGTCGGTCGTTGGATTGGCTGCGTCCATCAGGTTTACACGCGTCAGATACTCATTCGATGACATGATATTGATGCTGTTCTCGCCGGGGATATTCATAAAGTTAGGCAAACCGGCACCGGAACCCACAAAGATCCCTTTGAAGCCTTGTTCCTCAAGTGCCTCAACACTAATTGTTTTGCCAACGATGACATCTGTCTGGAAATGGACGCCCATCTTGGCAAGGTTCTCTATCTCAACGTCGACGATCTTATTGGGCAGACGGAATTCGGGAATGCCGTATTTCAGAACACCGCCGATTTCATGCAGGGCCTCGAAAACATAGACATCGTAGCCCTTCTTTACCATATCGCCGGCGAACGAAAGACCGGCAGGGCCAGAACCTACAACAGCAATCTTGATGCCGTTCGCAGGTGCTATCTCCGGCAAAATGATGTTGCCGCTCTCCCGTTCATAGTCGGCTGCGAAACGTTCTAGATAGCCGATGGCCACGGGCTTGGAGTTCATCTTAAGATGGATGCACTTGCTCTCGCACTGCTTCTCCTGGGGACAGACGCGGCCACACACTGCGGGTAGGGCAGAGGTGATCTTCAGCACCTTGGCAGCAGCGAGGAATTGTCCACGTTCGATGTTCTTGACAAACGACGGGATGTTGATGTTCACCGGACAGCCTTCAATACACGACGGTTTTGCACAGTCGAGGCAGCGCTTGGCCTCGAGCATGGCCTGTTCCTTAGTGAGACCGATGTTCACTTCTTCCGTGCGGGTGGTTGCACGGTAGACGGGATCAAGTTCGGGCATCACGACACGCTCTATCTGTGTGCGTTCCTTAGGTTTCATGGATTGCTGTATCTCCTTACGCCACGAGGCATTGCGGTCGGTCAACACATCAATGGTGTCGTTGGTAGGATCAGCATCCATAACGACATCGCTGATAGTGTCGTTTGCGATGCTGTCAGCACCGTCAGCCTGAACGATATGTTCCTCGTAGTGCTCCAGTTCTTCCTGCTCGGCACGCTTGAAGGTGCCCATTCGCTTAAACATCTCATCCCAGTCGACCAAGGCTCCATCAAACTCAGGACCGTCGATGCAAACGAACTTTGTCTTACCACCGATAGTCAGTCGGCAGGCGCCACACATACCCGTTCCGTCTACCATGATGGTGTTCAGCGAAACCTCGCAGGGGATACCATGTTTCTGTGCCGTAAGATTGGAAAATTTCATCATGATGGGAGGACCGATGGCAAAAATCTTGTCCACGTGTTCCTGCTCGATAAACTTCTCAATACCAACAGTGACAACACCCTTCTCGCCGTACGATCCATCGTCGGTCATGATGATTACCTCGTCAGACGACTCAGTAACCTGATCTTCTAAAATAATAAGGTCTTTTGAACGTCCGGCCATCACAGAGAGCACACGGTTGCCGGCCTTCTTCAGTGCTTGGATGATAGGGAGCATGGGAGCCACGCCCAATCCGCCTCCGGCACAAACCACGGTGCCAAAGTTTTCTATCTTTGTGGGATTGCCCAGAGGACCCACGATGTCGGCAACATAGTCTCCCTCGTTGAGCGCACAGAGTTTCTTTGATGAGAGACCTACCATCTGGACGACCAACGTAATGGTGCCTTTCTCAATGTTGGCACCGGCGATAGTGAGCGGCATACGTTCACCTTTTTTGTCAACACGCACGATGACGAAGTTGCCAGCCTTGCGGCTTTTGGCTATCAGAGGAGCCTCTATCTCAAAGAGAAATACCTTCTCAGAAAATTGCTCCTTGCGAATAATCTTGTTCATATCCGTTTAGTTTAGCATTATCGTTTAGTCTATCATTTCAAAGCCAGTGTAGGGCACAAGGGCCTTTGGAATGCGGATGCCGTTCTCAGTCTGGTTGTTCTCAAGCAAGGCAGCCACAATTCTAGGCAAAGCGAGGGCAGAACCATTCAGTGTGTGGCAGAGTTCGGTCTTCTTTGTCTCGCTGTTACGATAGCGACACTTCAAGCGGTTGGCTTGATAAGTGTCGAAATTGGATACTGACGATACTTCGAGCCAGCGGCCCTGAGCCTCCGAGTAGACCTCGAAATCGTAGCAGATGCTGCTCGTAAAACTCTGATCGCCACCGCATAAGAGCAGAATGCGGTAGGGGAGTTCTAACTTTTTCAACAGACCTTCTACGTGAGCAAGCATCTCCTTGTGACTCTCCTTTGAGTGTTCGGGCTTGTCGATGCGTACAATCTCTATCTTCGAGAACTCATGCAGACGGTTCAGACCTCGTACGTCCTTGCCATACGAGCCAGCCTCACGGCGAAAACACTCAGTATAGGCACAGTTTTTGATGGGCAGGTCTTTTTCGTCGAGAATCACATCACGATAGATATTCGTCACTGGCACCTCGGCTGTGGGGATGAGATAGAAATCGTCTACCTCGCAGTGGTACATCTGGCCTTCCTTGTCGGGTAACTGACCGGTACCATAGCCCGATGCGGCATTGACCACTGTGGGCGGCATGATTTCCGTATAGCCAGAAGCACGAGCCTCATCAAGAAAGAAGTTGATGAGTGCACGCTGTAATCGGGCACCCTTTCCAATATAGACAGGGAAACCGGCACCGGTGATCTTTACACCCAGGTCGAAATCGATAAGGTTGTATTTCTTGGCCAGTTCCCAGTGGGGCAGGGGATTGGCCACCCCCAACGATGGATTGACGTTCCAGTTGCCAACGGTATCCGTTCCGTCACATTCTTTCAGGTTCGACTTCACCACGTGGTTGTCTTCCGCTGCAGCGCCTTCAGGCACTTCGTCGTAGGGGATGTTCGGAATCTGGCACAGCAGATGTATCATATCGTTTTGGGCATCGTTCATCGTCTGTTCCAACTGTCTGTTAGAGTCCTTCATCATCGACACCTTCTCTTTGATGGCATCGGCTTCAGACTTCTTGCCTTCTTTCATCAAACCGCCTATCTGAGCGGCCAGTTTCTTTGCTTCTGCGAGGTTCTTGTCCAACTGCTGCTGGGCTTCACGGCGGCGTTTGTCGACTGCTAGCACTTCGTCGATGGCCTGTTTCGCATTTTTGAAATGTTTCTTCTCTAAACCGTGAATGACACGGTCTGTTTCTTCTGTGATGAGTTTAAGTGTAAGCATAATGTATGTTATTTTTTTCTTTTATAGTTGTTGAAGACGGGCAATATATTTACCCAGGATGTCGAACTCGATGTTGACTACCGTACCCACGCGAAAGTCCTGGAAATTTGTGTGTTCCATAGTATAAGGGATGATAGCCACCTGAAATGTGTGGCTGGTAGGATGGCAAACGGTCAGCGAAACACCGTTGACAGTGACCGACCCTTTGTCTACCGTAAAGTAGCCATTAAGAGCCATCTCTCGATTTTCAGGATAGTCGAATGTGAAATAGGTAGAGCCATTGGCATCTTCTATTTTAACACAAGTAGCCGTTTGATCGACATGACCCTGAACAATGTGTCCATCCAAACGGCCATTCATCAGCATTGAACGCTCAACATTGACTTTATCACCCACTCGAAGCAATCCCAGATTGGTGCAGTCGAGTGTCTCCTTCATCGCGGTGACCACATAATTATCGCCATTGATACTAACAACGGTTAGGCAGACGCCATTATGGGCTATGCTCTGGTCTATACTCAATTCGCTGGTAAATGAGCAGGTGAGTTTGAAGTCGATATTGTCTCTGTCGTGGTGAATGTCTACGACGGTTGCAAATTCCTCTATAATACCTGAGAACATATTCTTTTCTTATTTTTACTTTTATTATAAAAAAGGGGTCGCCAGGGTGATGTGATGAAAACTCCTTTATCACAGGTTATGGGTGCTCTCCGTCTTTGTAATCCACCGGCATTCTTGAAACGCTTGGTTAGTGGCCCGCCATCAACAAGAGAAGACTGCCCGGTTTTCAACGAAATTTGATGAGTATCCCAATCGAACCGAGGCAACCCCTATTATTTTAATTCTCTATCTCATAACTGTTTTTTTGTTGTCGAAGTGTGTACTCATTTTCACCGTCATCTTGCTTTTTCCGCATACCCATTCTGCGCTTCATGTAGTTTTGGCGCAAGAAGAGCAAATAGATACCGACAACTATGGCAATGAAGATTAAAATCCAGATGCTCCAATTCGAATGCAGGAACGATGGAGGCAGCAAAATCTCTATTTCCAACTGATCTTTCATGTCAGGAGATTCTTGAACAAAAGCCTGAATAATCAGTTTATATGTACCCCCGGGAATATTGCGATAGACGGCAGTACGGCTTTTGTCTGCAGTATGCCACTCGTTGTCGTAACCCTCTAACATATATTGATAATGCACGCGGTGCTGCAAACGATAATCGAGCGATGCAAAGCGGAATTTGAATTCCGATGGACGGGATTCAAATTCCACACGTCTGGTTTCAGGAATGTATTGGTTAAACTGACTATTGTAGCGGGGACTTTGTAAAACACCGTCAACCCAAAAATCGGTGAGATGCAGTTTGAGCATCGAACCGTTCTGTGTCATTAGTTTTGTCTGGTCAATGACATAGTAGCCATTGAGCGTACCAAATATGATACGTCCATCGGGTAGGGTGATGGCTGAAGTCTCCGAGCATAGTGTCTGGTCAACGCCCTCGAGACTTGAATAGGTAGAAATGATACGCTTTCCAGGATTATAGGAGCATATGATAAAATCTGTGGCGAACCACACTGTACCTTGATGGTCAATAGTAATACTTCTGACTTCATCGGACGGTAACCCTTCCTTGATACCGAAGTTTTCAAACAGATATCTACCCTGGCCGTCTTTTCCGACAACATGAGCCAAGCCACCACTGTTGGTGCCTAACCAAATAGTGCCCAGAGAGTCGCAGTTCATACAGACTATGTCATTAGAACGGAGTATCATGTCCGGCTGCTCGTAAGATGACTCCAATTTATTGGCTGTAGCCTGTCCATTCTCATATTTAAGCAGCAAGATACCATCAGTAGTACCGGCCCAGATAACACCATCGCGATCCATAGTTATAGAACGTACCTTATGATACAGAACGCGGGGATATCCAATCATATCTTCTGGGTGAATGAAATGCTCAGTGCCCTTAAGCATCAGGTTAACGCCACCGCCATAGGTTGCTACCCAGAGGTTGCCGTCAAGGTCTTCCTGCACTTGATAGACTCGATTGTCATTGAGCGACTGAGGATCGTTATCGGAATGTTGGTAGTTCCTGATTATGTAGTCGACACCTGTATAGGTCATTTTGAAAAGGCCACAGTCTTTGGATGACAGCCAAATATTGCCATCTTTATCACCCGACATGCCATATACTCGCCCAAGGCGCTGGCCCTGACTATCGTGAGTAAACTCCCGACGGCTACCGTCATCTTCGTTGATTAAGAAGAGCGAACCGTTCTTGTTGCCCATGAATAACGCATGCCGGAATTTGTCGTAATATAAGGCGCGGACCTCGTTGAGCAGCGTCGATGAAGTGTCCTCTAACAACAAGTGACGTTCAATGATGTTCTTCATGATTTCCAATTTCTCCAATCCATGAAGAGAGGTCGACTCCCATACAATGCCTTCCTTGAGAATCAGCCAAGCATTAACAGTGTTTGATAGCGTCCAAGGGTCGGACGGAGAGTTGTAAAAGTAGCGTAATTGATCTTCCTCACGATCGTAATAGCCGAAACCGCCATGATTCATACGTGTCCATACGATGCCATTTGTCTCGCAGAATTCACCGCCAAAGCCGTCATAATCAGGGAATCGGACATCGTGTGTAAAGAAATGCTCCTTGAGCGTCTCCGGAGAAATATATCCGACACCATTACGATTGTCAGAAAACCATATCAACCCATGCGAATCGACAAACACGGCATTAACAGCATCACCGCCTGCTCTGATTTGGTAAGCGTCTTGCCCGTATGCAAACGACAATATTTTACCTGATTCGGTACCAGCATAGATGTTAAAGCCATTTGAGTAAAGTGCAGTGATTGTTTCATCAAGGAAGTACCCCTTCCGTTCGACTGTCAGATTGTCAGCATCCATACGATGGACACCTTGATTTGTAGCCAACCACACATCATTTTGATAGCCCTCAACCATCGCAGAAACAACCAGATCACCAGTCGTCACCAATTCGGTTTTGATGCCATCGTTGTTAAGACGCAATTTGAAAATACCGATACCATCAACAATGGCGAGTACGTCGCCATTGCTAACAACAGTGACCGGACGTGAAATACGAAAGTTCTCATTGCCATTAACACCTTCAAAGGGATTGATAATACGATCTTCGTTTCGTTTTAGCACGAAGAGACGATTGTCATACATGTTCAGCCAGATGTTCTGCATTTTGTCAATGCTGAAGTCAGCAATACGGTTGTGCAAGTTAGGTATGTGACTGACGGCTCCTGTCTCATAATTGTAGAAATTGTATCCATCAAAGCGGGTTAGTCCGTTCCAAGTGGCAATCCAAATGAAACCATAGTCATCTTGCTTAATCTTCGTGATGGCATTGCTGCTCAATCCGTCATCGGTAGAGTAGTGCTTCAACGAAGCATGAAGGGTCTGTCCGCTGGCTGTTGTCAAATAGGACCAACATCCGGTGAAAAGAATCATTGCAAGAAATATCTGACGTCTAAATCGCCACATGATAATACATTTTTTCTAATGGGCTTCAAAGGTACGAAAAAAAAAGGAATGCCATGACAATTTTTAAGTTTTTTTATTATAAGGAATAAGATAAACTGCCATCTGACAGTTGACAGATGACAGTTTAACCAAGTTTATTGTTTGTTATTGTTATACGATACCCTGAGCCATCATAGCTTTGGCTACCTTCATGAAACCGGCAACATTAGCACCTTTTACATAGTTGATGTAACCATCCTGCTGTGTGCCATACTTCACGCAGTTCTCGTGAATATCGTTCATGATGCGTTTCAGATAGTCGTCAACCTCCTTGGCAGTCCAACTCAGACGTTCAGAGTTTTGCGACATTTCAAGACCGGAAACTGACACACCGCCTGCATTGCTGGCCTTACCAGGAGCATAAAGGATCTTGGCATCCTGGAATATCTTAATGGCATCTGGAAGCGAGGGCATGTTTGCACCCTCGGCAACGGCAATCACACCGTTCTTAACCAATGCTGCTGCCTCGTCGCCATTAATCTCATTCTGTGTTGCGCAGGGTAAGGCGATGTCTGCCTTCTCATACCAAGGACGTTTGCCCTCATGATATTGCGCAGTCGGATATTCTTCTATATATTCCTTAATACGTCCGCGCTCTACGTTCTTCAACTCCATGATATAGTCAAGTTTGGCACGATCGATACCATCGGGATCAAAGATATAACCATCAGAATCTGACATAGTCATCACCGTGGCTCCTAATTGCAAGCATTTCTCAGCAGCATACTGAGCCACGTTACCGGCACCCGAAATCAGAACTTTCTTACCAGCCAATTCGATATTGCGGGTAGCGAGCATTGATGTAAGGAAGTAGACGCAGCCATAGCCGGTAGCCTCAGGACGGATAAGTGAACCTCCAAACTGGATGCCCTTACCGGTGAGGACGCCTTGGAACTGATGAGTCAACTTCTTATACTGTCCGAAGAGATAGCCAACTTCACGACCACCGACACCGATGTCGCCGGCTGGGACGTCCTCGTCAGGACCAATGTGGCGATATAGTTCGTTCATGAAAGCCTGACAGAAACGCATCACTTCGGCATCGCTCTTTCCACGGGGAGAAAAATCAGAACCACCTTTAGCACCGCCCATAGGCAGGGTTGTTAGTGAGTTCTTGAAAGTCTGCTCGAAAGCAAGGAACTTCAGGATACCCAGGTTCACACTCTTGTGATAGCGTATACCACCTTTGTACGGGCCAATGGCGTTGTTGTGTTGAATGCGATAGCCCATGTTCGTTTGTACGTTGCCTTTGTCGTCAGTCCAAGTAACCCGGAACTCAATAACGCGATCGGGGATGCAAAGACGCTCGATCAGATTTGACTTTTCAAACTCGGGGTGTTTGTTGTATTCTTCTTCAATAGTAGGAAGAACTTGACTCACAGCCTGAATGTACTCGGGCTCATTTGGAAATCTCTGCTTGAGAGTTTCTACAACTTGTGCTGCATTCATAATCTTTAATCCTTTTAAATTAATGTTTGAACTTGAATATATCTTATTTTTGCGTTTGCGGTTGCAAAGTTAAAGCAAAATTTCGAATTAACAAACATTTTATCAACTTTTTTGCAAAAAAAGTAACTATTTGACAGTCTTTTTTTATAATTCTTGCTTTATGTCAAGTCCGGAGCACTTTAATTGGGTCATCCGTACACTTAAATCATTCAATCAGGTGATATGACGTCAATATTGTATAATTTCAGAATCAACATTATGATAAATAAGCAACTTAGACCATAAAGTAGAGCCATATTCAGAACTCTACTATTACTTAATTTGTATATTAATTTAAAATGTATAGGTCAAAGATAGAAGAACCTGATGGCGTTTATGACTAACTGCGGTCGGTGCAGAAAAATTGGTCTCGTAAATGGGATTGCCATTAAGGTCAGGAACGGGATCGACAAAATTCACGTTCGGCTGGAAAGGATATAACTGTCCCTTCGTCGTGCTGTATTGGTAAGCAAGATCTACATTCAGATTCTGATACTTATAGCCAAAGCCGCAAGTCAACCGATGCGTGTCTTCCCAGTTTGTGTAGTCTGCTGTTGAGGCATACATGTTACCCATAGAATTCAACTGAGAGTCACGATAACCATTTTTATTATACATCGGTGAAACATAATTGTAGCCAAGACGGACGGCCATAGAAGGATCCGGTTTAAATTCTGCGCCTAATTTTAACAGATGAGCACTTTTAAGTGAATTTTCTGCGTTGCTTTTCATCTCATGGTCGCTATACGAACTACGATTTCCATAATAGTCGTAGCCATCGTTGACACGAGTGTCGCTGGCCGTATAATCGGTAAACTCATAACTGGCACCTAAAGCAATCTCGGAGCCTATAGTATGACCAAGGGACAATCCGAACTTCCATGGCGTGTAATATTTGAAATTATATACTTCGCTGCTATTGCCATTATCATACCCCCAATTAGAGTCGGTATAGTTGTATAGCGTTGTCCAGTTCTCTGATTTCAGGTCATACCATGTAGGTGTGCTGATAGAGAGACCAAAGCGGAACGGCGAATCTTCAATGGGTCGGAAGATGGCACCTGCCTTGATATCTGCACCGGTACCCGTGATTTTGCGTTCATCGGCCAGTGTTAGCCATCCTCTGTCATGACCATCGGCTGCAACGATATGTTCTGAATAATTACTCACACCCTTATAATTAACGCTATGCACACCAATGGTGATACCCAGAAAAACTCTGTCGTGAATATTGCCGCTCATATTGAAATCGAAATCGGAAATCCACCCGCGATGGGCACGGTCAAAGACATAAGCATTTTCTCCTCCGAAGGGTTCTGCCTCCACGAAGAGAGCCTCTTGCGTATCCTTATCATAACCGATGGTATTGAAATACAGATAATCCCACTGTGTGTACTGCCACGCACGTTCGTTACTATTCTGGTTACGCCAACCGATAATTTCATTTTGCGTGTTTGTGTCCCAATAATATCCACCATTGGTGTCGCTGTCTTTTGTCCCTTTACCAAAAGCCAATTTACTCATCGAGGCACCACGCATCTCATTATTAGCAGCCGAAAGAATCTGGTCGAAGTTTCGACTTTTATGATAATTGAAAGCGAAGTTTAAGTACGAATTCTCTCCGGTGCGATTAGAATACACGAAGCCTGCCTGGTCGAAACTCATATTCGTCTTGCCGAGATTATCGAAATCTTTACAATCCTGTTGAGAGACGAGTCCAAATGAGACACTGACATTACTACGACGAAACAGACCGATGCCAGCAGGGTTGGTGGAGATAGTCGAAATATCAGCACCAAGGGCCTCGAGGGCACCACCCATACCCACATAGCGTGCCGTACCGTTCAGATCGCTCCCCAACAGACGGGCGTTCTCGTATGTATCTTGTGCAGCAACAGGTATTGTCATTGCCGTCAGTGCTGCAAGAGCAAATATCCTTCTCATATTTATATCCTTATTATTATATTCTTAATTAATATTGATATTTAAATTAAAACGTCTTCTTCTGATTATCTGCGACTGCCGCCAGAACGTCCGCCGCCTCCGCTGAAGCCACCGCCTCCACTTCGGCTACCGCCGAAACTGCTTCCTCCACTGAAGCCACCACTGGATGTGCTGCGACTACCACTAAAGCCACCCGTATTACCGCTATAAGTATTGCTCGAACGGCTACCGGAGAAGTTTCCACTGCCTGAACTCACAGAACGGACCGTATTACGGTTGGTGTTCACTGTGCCAACATTTCGAGTGTTAGAGCGCACAGAGACGCCCCTACTCCCACCTGTTGTCGAACCACGATAGCCATTGAAACTGCCATGTGTGCGTCCATATCTGTCGATAGAACCCGTCGAGCGTGCATGTCCACCATGATAGTATCTTACCGGTCGATAGTAGGAATAGGTCCAACCACCATACCAGCCGTAGTGCCGATAGTATGGATGATGCCAACTCCAGGCGTAGTCATAGTACCAAGGGTCATACCATCCATAGTGCCAAGACCGGTAATACCATGGATCATAGTACCATGAGTCGTACCAAGGATAATAGGAAGAATAGTACCAGGGTGAATGCCAATAGTAGGAATCATGCTGTCCCTGATTATAGCCTTCCCAATAAGCCTGCGATGGAGTATAGTCATCCCATCGCTGCATTTGACGAGTCACCTTGAAGTCGCCTACGCTATCTGGGTAAACACCTTGAACAGGAGCGAAGGAGATGATGTCTCCAGTATCTGTTGGAAGAACTTCATAACTGCTTCTAAAACGACGGTTGTATTCGTCGACACTGCGCGAACTGCCCGAATAATAGGTGTCGTGGGTAGAATAGGATGAGCGCTGAGATGTCGTCTTCGACTTACTCGAAGCAAAATACATGTCGTCGTCTTGTGCCATCATGGCAACGGGAAGTGCGACCAAAGCCCAAGTTAAAAACATCCACTTTTTCATACTTATATCTTTTTGTTTATACTTTCACAATGCAAAAATACTGCTTATTTTTATGCAAAGATACGGAAAAACCCTAAAAGGACATAGGATTTTCCCTATTTTTTATTAATTTTGCGCTAAAATTATCGATGCGATGAAATATTTTGAAGTAAAATTCACGATTGGAGGCCCGGAAACATTGAGGCAGACGGCATCAGATGTCCTTTCTGCCATGGCCGGTGAGGCAGGGTTTGAGACTTTCGAGGAGACGGCTTCCGGTCTTACAGGTTATGTTCAGCAATCACTATTTGACCGCAGTCTGCTGGAACAAATGCTGATAGATTTTCCCCTACCCGACTGCCCCATCCTATTTGAAGTCAGCGAAGCAGAGGACAAAGACTGGAACGAGCAATGGGAGCAGGAGGGCTTTTCCCCTATTGTCATTGGCCGCAGATGTATGATTCACGATGGACGCCATCTGGGAGAGTATCTCCCCAATGACTATGATATTGCTGTTGAAATTGATGCAAAACTGGCTTTTGGTACAGGAACACACGAGACGACACGCATGATTGTTAGTATGCTGCTTGAACAGAACCTCCATGGCTGTCGTGTGCTCGACTGTGGCACAGGCACCGGTATTCTGTCTATTGCTGCCATAAAGATGGGAGCCGACGAGGCAATAGGCTATGACATTGACGAATGGAGTGTAGACAATGCACGCCACAACGCTGTCATAAACCATGTTGACGAGCAGTTCATTTCACTATTAGGCGATGTCTCTATATTAAAAGAGGTGGAAGGGACATTCGATGTGGTTCTCGCTAATATCAATCGCAATATTTTGCTAGCCGATATGCCGACCTTCCGGTATAAAATGACAACTGGCAGCATCCTTATCCTCAGCGGCTTCTATCAGACAGACGTTCCTATATTGTCGGAAAAGGCAGCAGAACTGGACTTGAAAACCATCCAACAGCAGACAGACGGTGACTGGGCCTGTCTGGTGCTCAAGGTATAAGCAGAGAACTGTCACCGTAACTCAAGAAGCGGAACTCATGTGCCAAGGCGTAGTCATAGATAGTATGCCAGTCGCCATGCACAAAGGCACTGACTAACAGCAAGAGCGTTGACTGAGGCTGGTGGAAATTGGTGACAAGCATCTTAACGATCTTGTATTCATATCCAGGAGCAATAATGATTTGCGTACTGGAGTGAAGCGTAGAGAGACTGTTTCGGTCAAGCCAGTCTTCCAAAGCCTGAATAGCCCGCCGAACAGGGACATCCGAACAGTCTGTTTCATAGGGTTCCCATTGTTGGACATGTAAATCAGACTCGTTGATGTCTGGCTGTCGCAATACTTTCACCCCCATGTAATAGAGACTCTCGAGTGTACGCACACTGGTGGTTCCAACAGCAACGGCCTGACAATCGTGGCGAAGAAGTTTTTCGAGAGTCTGCCTATGTACACAGACGTATTCAGTGTGCATCTCGTGGTCGGCAATCTCTTCACTTTTAACAGGTTTGAAAGTGCCTGCACCCACATGGAGAGTCACTTCATCACGTTCAACGCCACATTCATCGAGTGCTTGCAGAACATAGGAAGTGAAATGCAAACCCGCTGTCGGAGCAGCCACACTTCCCTTAATCTTTGAATATACAGTCTGGTAGGTCGTCTTGTCACTTTCCTGAGTCTCACGATTCAAATAAGGCGGGATGGGGAGTTCACCCATCGACTCAAGGATTTCTGCAAAGGAGACATTAGCGTTATCCCATTCGAAGTCTATCCAGTAACTGGTGCCGTGCATTGCACCCCGTTTGGCCTTTAGCACCATACGATTACCTTTGATTGTCAATTCACGATTGAGAGTGCCTTCCTTCCATTTCTTCAGATTTCCAACCATACAGAGCCATGAACACCGTCCGCTTGTCTGAAACATCAATTCGTAGTCAGCGGGCTGGGCTGGTTCCAAAAGGAATATCTCAATCAGAGCCCCCGTCTCTTTGCGGAAATGAAGCCGGGCCTGTATGACCCTGGTATTGTTGAATACCATTAAAGCCCCAGCGGGCAAATGGTTAGGCAAATTATAAAACACATCCTCCCCTACTCGTCCGTGCCGGTAGACCAACAATTTGGAGTGGTCACGCTCTGCCAACGGAAATTTTGCGATACGTTCTTCTGGTAGCAAGTAATTATACTCACTTATATGTATGTGCTTTGTATCCATAAATGCATTTAAATATAAAGATAGAAAGATGCCTTAAACATGGCGTATATCAGGGTCAATATCAATACAGTGATAACAACATCAATATCGTTTAACAGATAGCCTGTTGCCGTATATTCATTCGAGATGAATTTTTTTGTAGCAAACAATCGCTTATATAAATAATGATGCAGAAGCCATATACCCACACCAACAATTCCGCCCCAAAATAGTCCGCACAGGATGTCGCCAGGGAAATGAACCCCCAAGTACATACGTGTCCAGCAATTGAGCAGCGACCATGTGACCAATGCTATAGTCAGGACACGACTGCGGACGAGTAGCGAAAAGAAGACGGCTATGCTGAAGGTATTGGAGGCATGTGCAGAAAAAAATCCGAATTTGCCTCCCCGGTAACCATTGACGATGTCGACCATCATGCCTATTTCAGTATCATGAGTTGGACGCCAGCGAGCCACCAATGGTTTAACGATTGTATCATCGAGTGATCCGGCAATCAGCACACACAGACCTGCGCTTGCCAATATCAGGAGAATCTTGACAATAGTGTCGTTGTTGCGAATGACTATATAGAACAAAGACAAATAAAGTGGAATCCATGTGGCGGCAGCCGTCAGCGTCGTTGCCAGTCCATCAAGAAAGAGCGAGTCGCTGCCGTTCAGTGCCAACAGCAATTGTTTGTCAAACTCTATAAGCGAATTCCACATATCTTCCAGCGGTTATATGGTCATATAATCTCAATCTGATTTGCCTGAATCCAACCTTCCTTGCCATCGGCTACGCGGATTTCCTTCCAGTCGTCCATCGAGTCATCGGTGATGCTAACCTTTGTACCTTCATGCAAGATGAAGAGGTCTGTACCTCCCTGTGCCGGAGTGCTCTTGACAGGAACGGCAGACTGAATGATGATGGCGCCACTGCGACTCTGCATGAATGTTTTCTGCTGCCAGGCAAAGACATTGAACAACAAGAAGCCGACCACGGCGATAATTCCCCCGAAGAACCCTATTTTGCGTAACCATACTTGTCCGGCAAAAAGATAGAGCAAGGCCAAGACGATAGCCATAGCCAGCGAACCCAAGGCCAGGTAAGCCCATCTGTCAACATCAGCCAGATTGACCAGCGAATGGTACCATGTGACAAAAAACATCTCTGACTCAGGCACTATCTTGTCGACTGTCTTACTCTGTGCCATCTGAAGGTTAAAACGGATATCGGCATCACCGGGCGACAGTTGCAGAGCACGCTCATAAGAGAGGACAGCATGGGTAATATCGTCAAGACGGTAGTAAGCATTACCCAAGTTGTAATACAGTTCAGGACTTACCCCTTCCTGGATCAGTGCCTCGTAGTCGGCTACGGCCTTGTGGAAGTCTTCATTCATATACGCACTGTCGGCTTCGGCCTTTGTCACAGCACTCACCGAGAGCGGTGTCAACACAAGTAGCAATAATGCCATCGCCGAGGCGAAGTTCTTCCTGTGCTTGCGTTTCATGTCATCTTCAATTTGTTCAATTGCAGTCATCGCCTTTTCATAGACCTTGTTCATATTACCCTTAGGGTCGCCGGGGGCAAAACGTTCAAACTCGCACTCGTCGATAGCACCGATAAAATTATCGATGGTGGCAGATGCCACGTTGCGCTCTTGCAAACGACCGGAGATATTCTCACGTGACAGTTGTTCGACGGGGATGTTCATTTTGTCGCCCACATATCCCCAAAGGGCACGCAGGGCTTCGTCATAGAACTGTCCGGGCTTGTTCTCCTTCATCAACTTGGCCGCCTGTCTCATTCGCTTGGTGGCCACCTTGTTGGCTTTTTTGCCACGCGACTTGACGACATCAGCATTCTCAATAGCACGACGGCGGAAAACCAAGAACAAAGAAACGAAAACAATCAGCAGAGTGCCGAAGACAATCCAATAATTAGAACTTCCGAAAAACAGGTCATCGTGACGATGCTGACGGGTATCCCCCAGTTTGATATGATGAATATCCTTGGCCAATGTCTCCACATCCTCCTGTCCAAAGTGCTGCATCACATTCTCGCTACCCTCACCTTTGGCCACATCGAGATGGAATGGCTCAGATTTGAGCGTCTTGTAGGCCTTGTCCTGAGTGTCGAAATAGACGAACTCAATGGCAGGGATGTCGAACTGGCCGGGATGACGCGGCACTGCAAGATATTCAAACGTCACATTTCCCTCTAGGCCATTGGCTGTCAAGCGTGTATTATCTTTACGCTTAGCATCATAAGTGTCAAAATCCAGTGGGAACTTAACTGCCGGTTCCTTGATGAGTTGCAGATTACCTACACCACTGATGGTGACCTTCACAGTCAACGGGTCGTTCGACTTCAGTTCACTCTTGTCAATCTCGGCAGTCATTGACAGGCGGCCGACGCCACCGGAGAATCCGGCGGGGCGCTGTGGCAGCGGTTCTACCTCAATGTCAACACCTGGTGCTTGAATCTGCTTCTTTACTTCCACATAGCCGGAACCGCCATTAAAGAAAGCCTCGAAGGGGTCGATATTACGGTTAACCTGCATCACCACGCCGTTGAATGTGATGGGTGGAATCTGCAGTTTTCCGGTCATCTGTGGAAACATCACGTACTGACTCCAGGTGACCGTCTTATAATTGCGACCATTGAACTGCTCCACTTTGAAACTTTTCTCCTGAGGCAAGGGTATCTCCTGTGTATGAAATCCCTTCAGGTCGGGCATTTTACCTTCCAGTTCGGTAAGGCTGACGAGAGTGTAGACCTTATATGTCAGCAGTATAGGCTCCTGCTCTACAACCTTTCTCTTATTGGCACTCACCTTGATGAAGAGGTCGGACCCAGAAATGTGTGAACCGGCCTGACGTGTCTCTGTCTGTTGGCTGTTGCCGCCACGTGAGCCATTGGCACCATTACTTTGCTCCGTCCCCGACACCTTGATTGTCAAGGTATTAGAGTTGACCGTCTTGCCATCAACGCTGATGCTGGCAGCCGGAATGGTGAAAGAGCCATTCTTCGTGGCACTAAGAATATAAGTATAGGTGATAGATGATGTCTGTGACGTGTGGCCGTTGACAATGCTGAAACTGGATTGCGACGAAGTGCTGGGCCCCATTAAAATCTCGAAGGCATCAGGTATCTGTCCGATACGGAACCCGCTTACATCCTGCGAGTTAACCATATATGTCAGTCTGAACTGCTGGCCGACGGCCACCTGCTGTGGTGCGTTGGCTGTCAATTTCTGAGCCGAGGCCACGAGGTGACAAAAGAATACAGCAAAAAGAAAAATAAATATTGCTTTACACTTGCTCATGATTCTTTATACATTAATATTATGTATTTGTTATCCTCTATATTACCAATTCTTCTCTATACGACGACGCTGGGGCTGCTGATGCTCGTTGACCCGTTTCTGCGTCTCCTTCTCCCGCTGCATGGCAGCATTGAGCAACTGTTCGGCATTCTCTTTGCTCATCGGCGGCTCCTGCTGCTTTTGCTCCTGTTTCTGCTGTTGTTCCTGTTTCTGCTGTTGCTGCTCCTGCTGTTGCTGCTGCTTGTCTTTCTGATCCTGCTGATCCTGCTGGTCTTGGTTGTTCTGACCGCCGCCATTGCCATTCTTGTCCAATTGTTGCTGACAGACCACGAGATTATATCGAGCCTCGTCGTCGTTGGGATTGTTGCGCAGGGCATCCTTGTAGGCCTCAATGGCATGCTGGAAGTCGCGGGCACTCTGATAGAGTACACCCATATTGTGATAGGCCTTCGATTTGCGCAGCGGGTTGGTCTCCTGCTCGGCCGCAGCACTATATCTTCTCACCATCGAGTCGCGCTGCGTCTCCGGAGTGGCTTTCCAATTGTCAGGAAACATGGCCGTTGCAACATTATAGTTGACACGTGCATCGGTACTATCGGCATTGAAGGCCTTATAGTAAGTAACCAGGGCTTCCTTGTGCTTATTGCGGTGAAACTGTCGGTTGCCCTGACGCACCAATTTTCTTGCATTCATGTTCTGACCGTCAGCCGGGAGTACCAGGACTAACTGTGAGCAGAGCAGTACTATGATGAAAGTGATGTGTTTCATTTCTTGAATAACTTGATGTTCTTAAACAGCGAGTTCTTTCTGTCAAGCAGACAGACTTCCAGTATCAGCAGCAGCAGGACGATGATGCCCACAGCCTGAAATTGTTCGTCGAAGTCGCTGTATATCGTTGATTCCTGTTTTTGCAGACGGTCCAGTTCGTTGTCCAGCAACCGCTGGGCACCAGAAGCATTGTCTACGTGGATGTAAGCACCGCCGCCGGCTTGGGCCAGTTCCTTACACATCTCTTCGTTAAGGTGCGACATCACGGTCTCACCATAGTTGTCGACCATGAAATTGCCGGTTTCAGGATCGGGCACCGGCGAACCGTTGGTATCACCGAATCCCAACACGTAGACGTTCATTCCTTTCTCCTTGGCCGCTTGTGCTGCCTCAACAGCACCGCCCTCGTGGTCTTCACCATCGGTGATGACGATAATGGCCTTGCCCACATTCTCCTGTTGGGTGAAACTGTAGGATGCCATTTCGATGGCAGCCTTGATGTTGGTGCCCTGGTTGACCATCATCGACGGGTCGATGTTGTTGAGAAACATCTTCGCAGATACATAGTCGCTGGTGATGGGCAACTGTACAAAGGCATCGCCAGCAAAGACGATAAGCCCGATCTTGTCGTCGGTAAAGTTGTCGACCAAGTTCTCCACCATCATCTTCGCCCGATCCAGACGACTAGGCGACACATCTTTTGCCCGCATCGAGTTACTGATGTCTATACAGATGATGGTTTCGATGCCTTCACGCTTCTCTTCGCTGATGCGATTGCCCATCTGCGGACGGGCCACCATGACGACGAGCAAGGCGATGGCTGCTTCAAGCAACCAGAACTTGACCGTCGGCCGCCAACGTGAGACGTCAGGCATCAGTGCCTTTAGCAGTTCTGGATCACCGAACTTACGCAGTTTCCGCTTCTGCATGTAATAGGTACCAATGCGAATGATGGCCAGCACCAGTACGATGAGTAGCAGCCAGAGGTAATGTGGACTTTCAAATCGTATCATATTATGGTATCCTCCTAAAGATAGTTATTCTGAGCAGCACCTCAAGCACCAGCACTATCAAGGCAGCCAGCGCAAACTGCTGGTAAGCCTCGTAGCGGCGACTATAGCGCTGCACGTCAATTTTCGATTTCTCCAGTTGGTCGATAGCATGATAAATCTCACGCAGTTCGTCCTCGTTCTTGGCACGATAGAAATTACCGTTAGTAGTCTGAGCGATACTCTTCAGCGTCTCGGTGTCAATCTCTACCGGAATCTGAACATACTGTACGCGATTGCCGACCATCAGTGGATAGCGTGCCGTGCCATTGGTGCCTACGCCAATAGTATAGACACGGATGCCCATGCTTTGTGCAATCTCGGCAGCCGTCATTGGCGAGATGTCGCCACGGTTGTTGCTGCCGTCGGTCAACAAGATGATGACACGGCTTGTGGCCTGAGAGTCTTTCAGACGACTCACTGCACTAGCCAAGCCCATGCCGATGGCGGTACCGTCTTCAATCAGTCCGCGGGCTGCGATGTCAGTGCGTACGTTTTGCAACAGCGACAGCAAGGAAGCGTGGTCAATCGTCATCGGACACTGAGTGAAGGCCTCTCCGGCAAAGATGGTCAGACCGATATTATCGTTGGGGCGGTCGGCTATAAATTCAGCGGCCACCTTCTTGGCAGCCTCAATGCGGTTGGGCTCCAAGTCCTCTGCCAGCATTGATGTAGAAACGTCCATGGCGAGCATGATGTCAATGCCTTCAACGGTTTCGTTTTTCCACGAATTGTGCGTCTGAGGACGTGCCAGGGCGATGACGAGTAGAGTAAAAGCCAGTAGGCGCAACAGCAGTTGCAAGGGCATGAGCATCACCCGCCAACTGCGAGGGGCCATTCGGAAAGCACTTGTATCGGCCATCCGGATGGTAGGCTCACTCTTCTTGCGGAACATCACATACCATATTATATAAGGTATAATGAGTAGCAGCAGAAACAGATATTCTCTATTGGCAAATTCCATAATCTTCAGTTTTCCTATAGTAAATCGTAGACACTGTAGACCACATAGCCGAAGAGTACCGTGCTGGCAATGAGGAGCACGGCAATAGACACCTTCAGGGCACGACGGCTCTTCTGCGAGCGTTCTTCTTCCTTGGTCAGTTGCGGCTTCACCTGCTGTTCGGCAACGGGCGTCTCAATCTTCGTCTTGTTGATAAAGTCAACGGCACTCACCAGATTAGCATCATTTTCGTTGATCAGCGTGGAGTATTTGGCAAACTTCACAAGATCAGCCGTCTGGAACAGTTGACTCAGTTCTTCGAGCGACTGCTGGTCACCGGCAGCCATCAGACGCTCGATAATCTCGCTGCTGGTCATCTCCATGGCACTGAACCCATAGCGTTCTTCGATATAGCGGCGAAGGGCGTCGGTCAAACGGGTATAGTATTCCTTTGGGTCTTCGGCCGTCACCATCTTATCTGCCTTGATTTCCTCGATGGCCTTCATGGCTTTCTGGTGGGGCAACAGTCGCTTGACGATACGGATACGTGCTATCACCGGCTTATTGTCGCGCAGTCGCAGATAGAGATAGTAGGCAAGGATGAGCAGCACAACCATCACAACGCTCAGCCAGAACGACAGGCTCCATTCCTCCCACATGAAAGGATTGTCCTGTACATCCTTCGGACCGTAATAGTTCTCGTAGTTCGTTGTGTCAACCTCGACAGTGAGAACCTTCAGTGCCAACTGGTTGGTCTGATAGTCCTGGTTGTTGACTTTCACGGTCATAGGGGGAAGATAGTAGAGGGTGTCCTCAAAGGAAGTGATCACGTAGCCACGCTGATGGCGCACCTGTCCGTTGTCTGCCGTTTCATCGGGCATTTCGATGGCTCCCATAAACTCGACACCGACAGGAAAGGCTGCCTCTTTGGGAAACTCGACACTGGCATCGCGGTCAGCAGTGGCGGTAACCGTGATCTGTACCTGTTGTCCGACGAGCATCTCGACACTACTGAGATACGATTCAACCTTTACCTGTGCCGTTGACTGTAACGCGCAGATTAGCAGACATATAACGATGAGACACTCTTTCATTTATCCACGTTGTTTAAACAGTCCCATAAGGGCTTTTACATAATCCTCGTCAGTAGCGACACTGATGCTGTCGACATTGCTCTTGGCAAAAGTCTCTTTCAGGTCATTCTGACGTTTCATCCAGTAGCGGCGGTACGACTCGCGCAACTTGCGGCTACTGGTGTCGACATACTGTTCGAAACCGGTCTCTGCATCGACCACCTTCATCAGCCCCACATCGGGCAGGTCGCAAGCCCGCTTGTCGTAGACCTGAATGGCCACTACGTCATGCTTACGGTTGGCGATGGTCAGTTGCTGCAAGAAATTCTGTCTGACGTAGAAGTCGCTGAGCAGGAAGGCCGTACAGCGTCGCTTGCTGACACCTGTCAGGAACTCCACAGCCTGAGCCACGTCGGTACGTCGGCTGTCGGCATGGAAGTCGAGCATCTCTCGGATGATGTAGAGGATATGCTTGCGTCCCTTCTTAGGCGGAATATATTTCTCAATCTTGTCAGAGAAGAAGATGACACCTATCTTATCATTATTTTGTATGGCCGAAAAGGCCAGTGTGGCGGCAATCTCTGTCACCATGTCACGCTTCATCTGCTTTCGTGTACCGAAGTCAAGCGATCCGCTGACGTCGACGAGTAGCATCACTGTCAGTTCCCGTTCTTCTTCAAACACCTTGACGTAGGGTTTGTTGAAGCGGGCAGTCACATTCCAGTCGATGTCACGCACATCGTCGCCATACTGATATTCCCTGACCTCCGAGAAGGCCATACCCCTACCCTTGAAGGCCGAGTGATACTGACCTGCAAAGATATTGGAACTCAGACCGCGTGTCTTAATTTCAATCTTCCTGACTTTCTTGATGATTTCCGATGTTTCCATCAATTATCATTTATCATTTAGGGCTTTGCCCGTCATCAATTTATTAAGGCACTTCCACCTTATTAATAATCTTCGACACGATTTCCTCGCTGGTCACGTTGGACGCTTCGGCTTCATAAGTGAGCCCGATACGGTGGCGCATCACGTCGTGAGCCACAGCACGTACATCTTCTGGTACCACATAACCACGGCGCTTGATGAAAGCGTAGGCACGGGCCGCCTTGGCCAGGTTGATGGAGGCACGCGGCGAACCGCCAAAGGAAATCAGGTCCTTCAAGTCCTTCAGGCCGTAGCGGTCAGGATAGCGAGAGGCAAAGACGATGTCGGCAATATACTGCTCGATTTTCTCGTCGATATAGACTTCGCGCACCACTTCGCGGGCTTTCAGAATTTCGTCGGCAGTCGTTACGGGTGTGACCTTTGGCAGTCCTCCGCCGATGTTTTCACGAATAATCTTCTTCTCCTCGTCGAGTGTGGGATAGTCGATGACCACCTTCAGCATGAAACGGTCCACTTGAGCCTCGGGCAGCGGATAAGTGCCTTCCTGTTCGATGGGGTTCTGAGTGGCCATGACAAGGAACGGGCTGGGCAGATCGAAGGTCTCGCTGCCGATAGTCACCTGTTTCTCCTGCATGGCCTCCAGCAGTGCGCTCTGCACCTTGGCCGGAGCACGGTTGATCTCATCAGCGAGCACGAAGTTGGCGAACACAGGGCCTTTCTTCGTGAGGAACTTCTCATCCTTCTGCGAATAAATCATCGTACCGGTAACGTCGGCCGGCAACAGGTCGGGTGTGAACTGGATGCGGCTGTACTTGGCATCAATGAGTTGCGACAAGGTCTTGATGGCGAGTGTCTTGGCCAAGCCGGGCACACCTTCCAACAGAATGTTGCCATCGCTGAGTAAGCCAATGAGTAGTGAGTCCACCAAATGTTTCTGACCGACGATGACACGGTCCATGCCTGTAGTCAGATTGGTGACGAAGGCACTCTGTTGCTCAATCCGTATGTTGAGTTCGCGGATATCAATATTTTCTGCCATAACTAAATAATAATGTTTTTATGATTCTTTCTGTTGTTTCTTTAATCTCTTCTTTAACTCCAGTTGTGGAATTTTAACCTTTTGGCCGGCCTTGAGCACGTCAGCCGCCTTCATGCCATTGAGCACTTCTACATAGCACTCCATGTCCGGGCCCAATATTCTGCGTGAGATACGGCCAAGCGTCTCACCTTCTTTGGCGGAGATAGTTTCCTTGACACCTACAATGCCATAGGCTCCGAGGCGCACCCGCTGATCCATCGCATCGTATTTTTGCCATTCCTTTTGTTGTGCACTGACTGCAGGTTTCTGCTCCTTCGGCTGCTCGGTTTGAACAGGCTGCACAGTCTCCGTTGCGGTCTGTTCAATCTCGGCAGTAGCCATCTCTGCAGCAGTGGCTGCCTCGGGTTCAACGGAATCCGTTGTCTCGCCGGGGGTCGGTGCCTCGGCAGGAATAGTTGCCTCGACAGGAGTTGTTGTCTCGGCCGGCATCTCAGCAACGACTGGTTCTACTTGCTTCTGACTGCCAAGCCAGTATCCGACACCGAACAGCACGCCACAGGCCAACACCGCTACCAGCAACCAGGGTAAATATGACTTTTTATGATGTTCTACAGGTTCTTCTGCAAAAGGTTCTTCTGCAAAAGGTTCTTCTGCAAAAGGTTCTTCTGCGACAGGTTCTTCTGCCAAAAAGGATGGTCCGACAACTTCGTCAACATCCTTTTGTTCATCAACGACTGCGGGTTCTTCTTCGACAGCGGGTTCTTCTTCGACAGCGGGTTCTTCTTCGACAGCGGGTTCCTCTTCGACAGCGAGTTCTTCTTCGACAGCGAGTTCCTCTTCAGACTCCTTTTCTTCGGGGAAGTCCACACCATCCTTGAGAATGACGGTCTCAAAGTGACTGAAGGGCTTGTTGACCAATTCCTTCATGGTGGAGTCCGGGGTGAAGGTCAGTTTCTGGTGTCCTTCGATAAGCACACGTTCGCCGGTGTTGATGTTGACGCTCTCGCGGTTTTCCACATCAATGACTTTGAAAGTACCGAGCCCCTTGATCTTTACCAGGTTGTCGGCATCGACACCTATTTTAATAATATATATAAAATCGGAAAGGAACTGTTGAGCCTCTTTCTTTGTGATGCCACACTTGCCTGCCAAGATAGTAGCAAGGGCGTCCAAGTTGATCTTGTTCTTTTCCATCATTCGTTACCTTTGTTTTTTATCGAATCTCTCCATGCAGGATGCGGCTTGAATGATAGGGTCAGTTTTGGTGGAACGAGCATGCGCTGTCCGTTGGTAGGACTAACCATCACGCGCTCCATCTTTTTCCTCAGTTCAAATGTGCCGAAGTTAACCAACTGGATATCGTTGCCTTCCTCGAAGCATTCTCCCATAGCATCGATCATCTTGTTTGTCATATCTTGCACTTTCGCGGCCTTAAGGCCTGTGCGCAGTGCCAAGTTGCTGATAAACTCCTTATTGTTCATATATAATACTGTATTTATCGTATTTTTCCATATAAGTCGAATTCTTCGGCATCGGTAATCTGCACATCGTAGAATTGGCCGATGGTAAGCGGTCCCTCGTTCTGAGGGATGAGCACCTCCGGGTCGACCTCGGGTGAACAGAACTCGGAGCGTCCCACATAGTAGTCACCTTCGGTACGGTCGATGATGACGCGCAGGGTCTGTCCAATCTTGGCGGCTTCTATCTCAGCGCTGATGTTCTGCTGAACACGCATCAGGCGGTCCAGCCGTCGTTGTTTCACGTCTTCGGGTACATCGTCCTCATAGTGCTCCGCCGAATAGGTGCCATCCTCTTCACTATAGGCAAAAGCCCCCATTCGTTCGAAGCGCGCCCATTTGGTGAATTCTATGAGTTGCTGGAAGTCGTCGTCGGTCTCGCCGGGAAAGCCGACCATAAGTGTGGTACGCAAATGGATGCCGGGCACCTCGCGCCGCAGTCGTTCGATGAGTTCTACAGTCTCCTTCTTGGTGGTGTTGCGCCGCATACGATGAAGCATATTGTCGCTGATATGCTGCAAGGCGATGTCGAGATAGCGGCACACATTGGGCTTTTCGCGCATCACTCTCAGTAAGTCCCAAGGGAAATGTGTGGGATAGGCATAGTGCAGCCGAATCCATTCCACACCTTCGATATTGGCCATGCCTTCGATGAGTTCAGCAATACGCTGTTCGCCGTAGAGGTCGACGCCATAATAGGTCAGTTCCTGAGCGATGACCTGAAACTCCTTGACACCACGCTCCACCAGGTAGCGCACCTCACTAAGAATTTCGTCCATCGGACGGCTCAGATGGTGGCCCGTGATGAGGGGAATGGCGCAGTAGGCACAGTGGCGGTCGCAGCCCTCGCTGATTTTCAGGTAGGCATAATGGCTGGGAGTAGTCAGGTGGCGAGTGAGCGAACCGCCGGGGCTGCTCGCTGAACCGGCGGGGGGGATGGGGCTCATTGGGCCTATTGGGCTTATTGGGCTCATGGGTATAATGTTGTCCAAATCCATCAGCAGATCCTTGTAGTTGAATTTCCCATACCATCCGTCGACTTCCGGGATCTCTTCCTCTAAGTCGGCCAGATAACGCTCTGACAGACAGCCCATTACGTAGATTCGCTTCACCAGGCCCTGCTCCTTACGCCTGGCAAACTCCAGAATGGTATTGATGCTTTCCTCCTTGGCATCAGCGATGAATCCGCATGTGTTGATGACGACAATCTCTCCCTGAGGGTCGTCGCTGTCGTGGGTCACACGATAGCCATGAGCCTCGAAGAGTCCCATTAGCATCTCCGAATCAACCAGATTCTTCGAACAGCCAAGCGAGATAAAGTCAACGGTCATCATGCCTTGAAGAGCGAGTCGACAAAGTCCTTACGGTCAAAGAGTTGGAGGTCTTCCATACCCTCACCCAGACCGATATATTTCACGGGCACCTTCAACTGGTCGCTGATGCCGATGACAACACCACCTTTGGCCGTACCATCGAGTTTGGTGATTGCCAGCGAGGTGATCTGGGTGACGGCAGCAAACTGCTTGGCCTGCTCGAAGGCGTTTTGTCCGGTGGAACCGTCAAGTACGAGCATCACCTCGTCGGGGGCATCGGGCAGCACCTTCTTCATCACGTCCTTCACCTTCTTCAATTCATTCATCAGCCCCACCTTATTATGCAGTCGGCCGGCAGTATCGATGAGCACCACATCGGCTTCGTTGGCCTTGGCGCTCTGCAGCGTGTCAAAAGCCACCGAGGCAGGGTCGCTGCCCATTTGCTGCTTCACCACCGGTACACCGACACGCTCGCCCCAGATGCACAGTTGCTCTACGGCAGCAGCACGGAAGGTGTCGGCAGCCCCGAGGTAGACTTTTTTGCCTGCCTGCTTGAACTGCCATGCCAGTTTGCCTATCGTTGTAGTCTTGCCCACCCCGTTGACACCTACGACAAGAATTACGTAGGGTTTATGGTCGGTAGGCAAGTCCCATTGTGCGTTATCCGCTGAATTGTTTTCTGCCAGCAGGGCGGCAATCTCTTCACGCAGGATGCCGTTCAATTCGCTGGTCGATACGTACTTGTCGCGAGCCACACGTTTTTCGATGCGTTCGATGATTTTGAGCGTGGTATCCACACCCACGTCGCTGGTTATCAGGACTTCCTCCAGATTGTCCAACACATCGTCGTCGACTTTTGACTTGCCGGCTACGGCACGTGCCAGTTTGTCAAATACCGATGTCTTGGTCTTCTCCAGTCCCTTGTCGAGTGTCTCTTCTTTCTTCTTCTTACTAAAAAAATCAAACAATCCCATAGTCGAATACGTATTACGAAGTGCAAAATTACAAATTAAATCTGACCTGTGCAAGAGTTATAACATTTCTTTACCGCCTTTTTACATTACTTGACTTTTGACAATTCCCGATTTAATCGTAACAATTGTCTGCATCCTGCAAAAGAGAAGGGGAAGTAAGTCAAAACAGAAGCAAGTAAGGCTTTTCGGAATGTAAAATCCTGCTATCCTGCTTCTCAACGCTACAAAATGCTTACTGTCAGCGAATTAAGGGGTAGCAGGATGTGCTGAAATGTTGCTTCTATCCTGCTTCTATGTTGCTTCTGCCTCGAGGTGCTGGCTGACCGCCATATTTTGGTTGGCCATTACTTTTTGGGTCGTTTCATTTTGACTGGAGTCGCAAGACCTTTTGGCTCCAGTCAAAAGGTCTTTTGCCTAGAACCAAAAGGAGATTCCGATGCTCTTCTCCCCCTGTTCGGATGGGGTTTTTCCCCACTTTCCATGGCATCTTACCCCTGTAACAAGCATCGGAACAATGGTAAAGTGGCGTCAGAAGCAGGATAGAAGCAATATTTCAGCACATCCTGCTACCCCTTAATTCGCTGACAGTAAGCATTTTGTAGCGTTGAGAAGCAGGATAGCAGGATTTCCTTTAAGTTTATCGCCCAATAGGGAACCACCCATAAAATCACCAATAACGATACGAAACACTGATTATTTCTCTTAAATCTTTTTCGTATATCGGCTTTATTTCGTAACTTTGCAAAGAAAAAATTCAGTTATTAACGATATGGCAAAAGTTCTATTGATTAATGGAAGCCCCCGAGAGAATGGGAACACATTCATGGCTTTAGGGGAAGTGGCTAAAGTACTTAACGATGAAGGAGTTGAGACCGAAATCATCAGCATCGGTAAGCATGCCGTACAGGGCTGTATAGCATGTGGGATGTGCGGACGAAATGGCAGGTGTACCTTCCGCGATGACCTCTATTATAAGGTCTTCAGAGCCATCAAGGATGGCATAGACGGACTTATAGTCGGATCACCGGTCTACTACGGCGGCCCCAATGGTTCGCTCTGCGCCCTACTCGACCGCGTATTCTATTCCCTTGGAACCGATCTCCAATACAAGCCTGCGGCCAGTGTCGTCGTATGCCGTCGTGGTGGTGCTTCTGCCGCCTTTGACCGTCTGAACAAATATTTCACCATTCTCAACATGCCTGTGGTCAGTTCGCAGTACTGGAACATGGTATATGGCCAGACCCCCGGTCAGGCGTCACAGGACGAGGAGGGCATGCAGACCATGCGTACGCTGGGTCGCAACATGGCTTGGATGATGCGCCGTCTCAACGTGAGCGTCGACGGCCACCCCTACATGGAGCAGCCTGTCAGAACCAATTTTATACGTTAATTCTCATAAACATATTATTATCAACAAAATGGAACAGAACAAGAAGAAACCATACGTAATAGGTTTGGACTTAGGAGGAACGAACTCGGTGTTTGGCATTGTCGATGCCCTTGGCGACATAAAGGCGACAACCGCCATCAAGACCGGCGGCTTTGTCACGGCCGATGCTTATGTCGACGCCTGTGTTGAGGCTCTTCAGCCCATCATCGAACAAGTGGGCGGTATCGGAACCATCAAGGCAATGGGTATTGGTGCTCCTAATGCCAACTACTATAAAGGGACGATAGAGTACGCCCCTAACCTGCCCTGGGCTCACAGCGGCATCGTACCGCTGGCCAAGATGTTCAGCGAACGTCTGGCTAATATCCCGGTGGCCATGACCAACGATGCCAATGCTGCCGCCATTGGCGAGATGGTCTACGGTGTGGCCCGTGGCATGAAGAATTTCATCGTTATCACGCTGGGAACGGGCGTCGGCTCGGGCATCGTGGCCAACGGTCAACTGCTCTATGGCCACGACGGCTTTGCCGGTGAATTGGGCCATGTGACGATGGTGCGTGGCGAGGAGGGCCGACTTTGCGGCTGTGGCCGTAAGGGCTGTCTGGAGTGCTACTGTTCAGCCACCGGTGTGGCTCGTACGGCCCGCGAGATGCTGACCAAGACAGACCGTCCGTCGCTGTTGCGCGAGATGGCCCCGGAGCAGATCACATCGCTCGATGTGTCGATTGCTGCCGGCAAGGGCGACGAGTTAGCAAAGGAGATATATGCCTTCACCGGTAAGATGCTCGGTGAGGCTTGTGCCGACTTTGCTGCCTTCTCATCGCCCGAGGCCTTTATCTTTTTCGGCGGCATGGTCAAGGCCGGCGAACTGATTATGAAGCCTATCCGCGAAGCCTACGATGCCCATGTGATGAGCATCTTCCGTGGTAAGGCCAAGTTCTTGATCAGCGGTCTCAACGGTGCTTCGGCAGCCGTGCTGGGTGCATCGGCCGTCGGTTGGGAAAAAATAAAAGAATAAAAAAAGTCGAGGCCGGACACTGTTATAGGTTCTCACACTCGGCAAGCCAAAGGGCACTGGCGGCATCGCTTGGCATGCGCCAGTCGCCTCGCGGCGAGAGGCTGACACTGCCCACCTTTGGACCGTCGGGCAGACAAGAACGTTTGAACTGCTGGTTGAAGAAGCGGCGGCAGAAGGTCTGAAGCCAATGTTTGATGGTCTCGTCGTCGTACTTGCCGTAAAAGGCGTGCTGGGCCAGCATGAATATTTTGGCAGGACGGAAGCCAAAGCGCAAGTGGTAGTAGAGGAAAAAGTCATGCAACTCGTAGGGTCCCACAAGGTCTTCGGTCTTCTGAGCAATGTTACCCTGAGCGTCAGCCGGTGTCAACTCGGGCGAGATGGGTGTCTCGACCACATCGATGAGCGTATCGCGCTGCGGGCTGAAGACCGGCAACATGGCCAGATAGCGTATGAGATGCTGCACGAGTGTCTTTGGCACCCCGCCATTGACACCATACATTGACATGTGGTCACCATTATAAGTACACCATCCGAGGGCCAGTTCCGACAGGTCGCCCGTTCCGATAACCATTCCCCCCATCTGGTTGGCTACATCCATCAGTATCTGCGTTCGCTCCCGAGCCTGTGAGTTCTCGTAGGTCACATCATGATTCGCGATGTCATGGCCGATGTCGTCAAAATGCTGCTTCACCGATTTTGCAATGCTGATTTCACGTTGAGTGATGTGCAGCGACTCCATCAACTTCACCGCATTGTCGTGGGTACGGTCTGAAGTACCAAAGCCCGGCATCGTGATGCCGATAATGCCCTTGCGGGAAAGTGCCAACTTATCGAAGGCCCGAACCACGATGAGCAGGGCCAGCGTGGAGTCTAGACCACCGCTGATACCGATAATTGCGTGGTCGCAATGGGTATGCTCCAGACGTTTGCAGAGGCCCATAGTCTGAATATTGAGTATCTCTTCGCAACTCTCGGCCATCTGTCGGTCGTCAGGGATAAACGGATGGGGATTGATGGTACGGATCAGTTCGAAGTTGCGTGGCACTGTAGGCTTGGCATCGATATAGCGGGCCGAGGCACCATCCTGCGCCGTCCGGAACGTGGTATTGTTCTGACGTTCGGCACGCAGCCGCTCTATGTCGATCTGCTGGATGCGCATCTGAGGTTGCAGACTGAAGCGTTCTGCCTCGCACAGCATACGTCCATTCTCAAAGATCATGGCATTGCCGCCATAGACCACATCCTGCGTTGACTCACCGAAGCCACAACTGCTGTAGACATAGCCACACATCATTCGGGCACTCTGCTGGGCCAGCAGCGAGCAGAGATAGTGATGCTTGCCGATGAGTTCGTCGGTGGCAGAGAGATTCACGATGATGTCGGCTCCTGCCAATGCCAGATTGTTGCTGGGCGGCAGCGGTGCCCACACATCCTCACAGATCTCGATGCCAAAGTAGGCACCGTCGCAAGTGCGAAACACCAGCGGCTCGTTGCTTACACGCACCGGACTGCCGGCCAGGTAGATGGTCTGAGATATCAGGTCGGCGGCCGAGGCAAACCAGCGCTTCTCATAGAACTCATTGTAATTGGGCAGATAGGTCTTGGGCACCACGCCCAGAATCGTGCCGCCCTGAATGACGGCAGCACAGTTGTAGAGCAGCGCCCCGATGCGTATGGGCAAGCCGACGACGGCGATAATATCGAGTTTGCGGGTAAAGTCGAGCAGCATCAGTACGCCTTCTTCCGTCTTGTCGAGCAGCAACTGCTGTCTGAACAGGTCCTGACAGGTGTAGCCCGTCAGACAGAGTTCCGGAAACACAATGATCTCCACGCCTCTGCCCTCAGCCTGGATGATGAGGTTTTCGATTTGCTTGACATTGTAGTCGACATCGGCCACGCGGATACCTGGTATCGCTGCAGCCACCTTGATCAGTCCGTATTTCATTTGATAGTCTGTGCGTATTTTATTTGATGGTCACTTGTGTGGCCCCATAGCTATATTCCTGAAACGAGGCATCTTGGTAGATGAAGTGCTTGTATCTGTATTGCAGTTCGTTGACAATAGCTTTGCGCAGCACACCCTCGCCCTTGCCGTGAATGAACACGATACGGGTGCCCTTCGCCTTCTCATGCTGTTTGATGACCTTGCGGAAGGCATCCAACTGATAGTTGAGGATTTCGGTAGCCGACATGCCGCTGGTGGTGTCGAGCAGCACATCGGCATGCAGGTCGACAACGATGGTGCCATCGTCCTTGACCGTCACCTGTTTCGTCTTGTCGTGCACAACCGGTATCTGGTGGCCATACATCTCTGCCTTAAGCTCACGGGCATCGACCACCAGCGGACGAGCCGCCTTACCATTTTCTATAATAGTATATATAAGTGCCGGCTGCTCGAAGAAGGCATTCTGCTGGAAAGTGTGCAACTTGTAGAATTTCACCGGATCGACCCTCAACTGCACATCTACCGTAGGACGCATGAGGAAATTTTTGTCGCGTTTGTAGGCCATCAGTTGAACGGCGACGCGCTCCATGCCGTTCAGGTCTTCACGTCCGAACTCTTCGAGGTAGAGTTTCGTGTTGGGCTCCACCTCGGCAGAAGCCCGCAGCGACCACCCGTTGCCTTCGGCCGTCATGTAGTTGAAACGTACATAGTAGTTGCAGTCGTTGACCAGATAGGTCTCGAATCGCGTCTGCGTCAGTTCTTTCACATCCATGGGTACGAAGGCCAGATAGACCGACAACTCTTCCCCACCCTTGCGCTCCTCCGGCTTGGCCTTGAGGGTCACAAGCTTGTCGGCAGGTTCTGAGTCGGCCGAAGCGTACGTGCCGATGGCCGACACCTGCTGTTGAGTCGATGGCAGCCGGTTCTTCTTCTTGATCTCAACGACGTGGCTGGTATCGTAGTTCTCCTCGCCAATGACCACCACTTCATTGATGGCCATTGGTACTTGGAAACCGTCTTCATCCTCAACGAGCACGATATTCTTGCCTTGGAAACCGGCCACGCGTCCGCCTCCTATCTCGCTGAGGAATCTCACTTTATCTCCTATTTTCATTACTGTATTCGTTTTCGACTGCAAAGTTACGAATTAGCGGCTAAACGACAAAAGAAAAAAGGAGCATTTTTCGCTTTCCCCGGCTAAAAGGATATCAGCAAAAGTCCACCAGGATGCGAAACACCTTGCCCGGCATCTCTGCCCACTGCTGCATGGCTTCGGCTGCCTCCTCGGGCTTGACAATCTGGCTGATGAGCCTGTCCACAGGACACGTGCCACGCTCCAGATAGTGGATGACGGCACGGAAGTCTGAGGGCTGGGCATTGCGCGAACCGCGAATGTCAAGTTCCTTCTGGACAAAAAACTTCGTCTGGAACGACACTTCGGTTTTGGCATAGCCGATACAGATGACACGACCGGTAAAGGCCACCTCGTCGACTGCCATCTGATAGGTCTGACTACTGCCGACGGCCTCGATGACCACGTCTGGGCCAAAGCCGGAAGTCATCTCCAGCAGACGGGCATGCACATCGTCGGTCTTGGTGTTGATGGTGTAACTGGCTCCTACCTGGCGGGCCAATGCCAACTTCTCGTCGTCGATATCAGCAGCCACGACGGTAGCGCCGCGCTGGGCAGCACGCACCACGGCACCCATGCCCACCATGCCGCAACCGATGACGAGCACCACGTCGATATCGGTCACTTGGGCACGGCTCACGGCGTGAAATCCCACGCTCATCGGTTCGATGAGTGCACAGGTACGAGGTGTGAGCAGTCCGGCAGGAATCACTTTCTCCCAGGGCAGGGCGATAAACTCACGCATGGCACCATTACGCTGCACGCCCAATGTCTCGTTATGCTGACAAGCATTCACACGACCGTTGCGGCACGAGGCACACTTGCCACAGTTGGTATATGGATTGACGGTCACCACCATGCCGGGCTTCAGCCCTTCCGGCACATCGGCTCCCACCTTCTCGATGACGGCTCCCACCTCATGGCCCGGTATGACAGGCATCTTTACCATCGGGTTTTTGCCAAGATAGGTACTGAGGTCTGAACCGCAAAAGCCTACATACTGTAGACGGAGCAGTACCTCGTCGGCATGAATCTCCTGTTCAGGAATGTCTACGACTCTCAATTGTTGTACAGCAGGAATTTGTATTGCTTTCATATATACTATATAATATTATTATTCACTCATGTTCTTTATATACGGTAGGCTTGGCAAAGTACCGAAGCCATAGAAACGGCGTGCATTCTCGCCTAAGATGAGGCGCTTGGCATCATCGTCCAGTGTCTGACTTTTCAATATGAAGTCGTAGGACATCCGATAGGTGATGGCTGTCATCGTACGCGGATAGTCACTGCCCCACATCAGTTTGTCGCTACCTATCAGGTCAATGACCTCGCGAATGGCCCCCACTGCACTGGGGAAAGGATAGAACTCGCTATTGTAGAGCCAGGTGATGCCCCCCATCTCGATAGATACCTGATCGTAGCGGGCCAAAAGAATCTGCTGGCGCCAGCCATTGCTGTCAGGCCATTGCGAAGGGGGTGATTGAGGCGGCGGTGAGGCCATGCCCAGATGACCGATGGCTATCTTCAGCCTCGGACACTCCTCGATGACTTCACGCAATTCGCCCACCTGGGCATCGCCATCGGCCAGTGTGATGCTGAGCACCACGGCATTGTCCTCCATCAGATGGAACATTTGCATCATCTCATCACTGTTCAGGGCGATGCGTCCGCTGTCGGTGATCAGCCGATGCCCCGGAATGGCCATACCTCTGAAGCCTTCGTCAACGACGAAACGGTGTGCCTGCTCAAGAAAGCCGGGCTGCCGACAGTCGGCCATGGCGCAGACGAAGAAGCGATCCGGATAATGACTGGCGACCTCACGAAGATAGTCGTTCTGCAAACCGTCAATGAACTCCTGTACCACAACGGCTGCCTGCACCCGGGCATAATCCATATTGGAAAGAAAGACCTCCGCCGTGTTGCGACTGTCGATAATATAGGGTGGTAACATCTGCACCTCTTCATCGAGGAAGATGGAACGTCCATTCTTCAACGAACGAATCGACTGGCCGTTCCACGTCGTGTCTTGCCGCAGCCACAGATGACTATGTGCATCGATAATGGTCATGAATTCTTCCATCTGACAAACATCTGGTCGCCAATGATCTCCTGTACTTCCTGAACGAGTTGCTCGTCCATCGGCTCATTAACATAACCGATATTCTTCAGCACGTTGTCAGGATTGGCACTGCTGAAGAGCGTCGTGGCGATGCGGGGATTCATGCTGGTGGAGAACTGGATGGCGAGTTTCTCTATGGGATAGCCCTGCCGTTCACAATAGGCAGCAGCACGGGCACAGGCTTCTCGCAAGGCCGGCTGGGCGGGATGCCAGTCGGGGGCTCCCCTCGTGGAAAGCAGTCCCATGGACAGCGGTGAGGCATTGATGACGCCCACACCATGTTGTTCGAAAAATCCAAGATAGTCGGCCAGTACGGTGTCGTTGAGCGAGTAGTGGCAGAAGTTGAGGATGCTCTCTACTGTGCCGTCATCACAATGCTCAATCACCCACTTGAGATGCTCCGGCTGCAGGTCGGTGATGCCCACATGACCGACCACACCCTTGCGGCGCAGTTCCACCAAGGCTGGCAGCGTCTCGTCACATACCTTCTGCAGGCCTCCCGGCAAGGCGGCCTGAAACTCTATATCGTGGACGTTGATCAGGTCAATATAGTCCACATGCAGACGTGCCATACTTTCGTAAACGCTCTCCGTGGCGCGCCGGGCAGAATAGTCCCACGTGTTAACGCCATTCTTTCCATAGCGTCCTACCTTGGTGGAGAGGTAATACTGTTCGCGTGGTATCTCCTGCAAGGCCTTGCCTAACACCATCTCGGCCTTCAGATGACCATAGTAAGGCGACACATCAATGAAATTGATGCCATTATCGACAGCCGTATGTACGGCGCGAATACCTTCATCTTCGCGGATGCCATGAAACACACCGCCCAATGACGAGGCACCGAACGAGAGGTTAGATACCTTCATCCCTGTTTTGCCAATCTCGTTGTAAACCATAATTATCTGATAACTAATTTCTTGTCATTCATGATATAGATGCCGGCAGGCAGGTGGCTGAGTGCTGCCGACTGGCTGTCGGCACGACCTACGAGCAGACCTGACAGCGTATAGATATTATGAGACTGACGCATCGCGGCAGCCGGCTGGCTGATACCGCTGGTCTGCTCTGGCGAGAAGTCGCTATTGTTGGTCAGATACATATCGTCCACCACAATAGTGCCATTGCCGTTGGCCCAGAAGGCGACGATATGGATGTGCTTCGTATTGAGGGCAACACCATTCTTTGTCTTTGCTGTACTGAGGTTGACAACGATCTGCTTCTTAGTACCAAAGGCTGCCGACTCGAAGCCATCCGTCCAGATACTGTTCTCGGTGAAGATGTTCAGGTGGGCATCGCAATTCTGTGCCTGTTTCAGTTTGATAACCAGATATTTATAGGCCGACATGTCGGCACCGTCAGAATAGCCCCAGCCCATCTGGCCCCATTGACCCGGTTTGAAGGTGCGGGTGCTCTCGGTGTAGGTGCCTTGTGCAAAAAACGAGGTGTTGATATACTGCTTGCCGAAGGGGAAGAAGGTGGACCGTACGTTGAAAGTCGTCGTCACCTGGTTGCCCTTAGTGTCGGTATAGGTAGCTTTGATTTGTGCAGCACCTTCTTTCTTGCCAACCAGTCGACCGTTGATCACCGACACTACTTCCGCAGCGTCTGTTTCGTAGGTCGCTCTTGCCGTCACTTCGCGGGTGTGGCCGTCTTGAAAGGTGGCTATCAGCGGAACGACCATGCCATTGCCCACCATCACTTCGACGCATGAGGCAGCCGGTGCCAGTGACTCAACGATGAGCGACTCCTCGGATTGTGGCTCGTCGTCTGCATGCGGCCAGTCCACCAGATAGTAGTCGGCATACCAGTCCATGCAGGCCTTACCACAGGCTTCCGCTAATCCCTTGAAGGCGGGGACTACCTTATTCTTATTAAGGAGTGTGTCGACATCAATGAGACAACTCGTGCCCGAGAGGGTCATGGAGATGTTGCCGTAATGGTCGAGCATCTGTTTGTAAGCCTTACCCCATTTCGATGTTGAGCCGGTGGCCCACGTGCCATAGTTGGGCTGCACCCAGTCACCATGCTCATTATAGTGGCCTTCAGCATCCGGATTCACCGGGCTCCAGTCTACCTCGGTAATAATGATGGGTGCCACGTCTACGACCGGAACCTGATTGTGGAACTGCTGTATCTTATTGGCGGGACTAGGCGTGTCGTCGCTGCATCCATACCATCCGCAATAGTCATGAACGGCATAGCCGATATTGTAGCCTTCGATGGGATGAGAAGCATAACTTGTATAGTTGGCCTGCCATCCGGTTCCCGGCACCCAGATGATGCCGGTGAAACCGTTGGAACGGATCTTGTCGACGATGGGTTGGAAATAGTCGTGCAACGCCCTGGCATCCTCCTGACCATCAGCATTCTTAAGAGAAACCGGTTCGTTGGCCAACTCGATGCTGATCTGCCCGGCATACTTCTTGATATTCGCATTTTGTGAGACGATATCCCATACCTTCATCAGGTATTGCTGATAGTAGTCGCCCACCTTCAGCGAGCCGGGACAGACACCCGGTGGGCGCACAACCACATACATGCCATGATTCATGGCTTTCTGCATCAAAGGAAAATAAAGGGTGTTAAGGAATGACTTCAGACGATTGGGATTGAACTTCTTGATGTCTGCCTCGTTTACAGCATCCGCAGGCTGGCCTACCGACCCGGAATAGGTGTATGTAGGAGAGGGGTCGTTGGTCCATGCCGGATCCAGATGTAGGCGAAACACGTTGCATTTGGCTTGTTCCAACCCCGTGAGAATCTTCTCAAAATAGTTCTTGCACTTCGTCGCGCCATTGCTGTCATAGTTGGTGCCGGTCCAGGGGGAACCCCATCGCCAACCATTGAAATACATATTGGGCGTGTCCATCACACCG
>OCTX012284666.1_pt1 | contig 41573 bp, 30 predicted proteins | sample 1539691 | NCBI WGS metagenome assembly OCTX01 (sample SAMN02144231, study PRJEB22623) | gut metagenome | biome: sheep rumen | host: Ovis aries | place: New Zealand
TCCTCATGTTGGGGCACGCCATAAAGTCTTTCTCCCACGGCCATGCAAGCATGGCGTGGGTTCGGACTTTTGGCGTTTAAATCATTTTATATTTCAATGCTCTATGGGAGGCAGCACGGATGCCGCAGGCATTTATGTGCGCTCTCCTCTGTTCTTCTTCCTACGCGTTCAGGTCGTACTGAAAGAACATCCGGTTGAATCCGGAATTGATCTCAATGTATTTTTCCGCCAGACGCCTTGCGGCGATCAGGCTCTGCCGGTCGGTATCCTTGATGTAGAGGACCTGCCGGTAGACATCCTGGATCTTTTTCACTGTCTCCGGCGCCGGCCCGATGATCACGGCCGTGCTGCTTTTTCTCCCTTCCAGGAAGGACTGCAGGGCATGCATGGCCAGATCCAGCTTCTGCTCGTCCGGCCCCTGCCCGTGAATGGCCAGAAGGTCCGCGGCCGGCGGATAATCCAGCATCTCCCTCGCGGCGATCTCCTCTTCGCAAAAGGCTTCATAATCCTGCGCTGCTGCCGCCCGGATGCTGTAGTGCTCCGGATGGTAGGTCTGGATGACCGCTTCTCCAGGCTCCTGTCCTCTGCCGGACCGGCCGATGGCCTGCACCAGAAGCTGGAATGTCCGCTCCGCTGCCCGGTAGTCGCTGGCAAACAGCGACTGGTCCGCTGCCAGGATGCCGGTCAGGGTGACGTGCGGAAAATCATGTCCTTTTACGATCATCTGGGTGCCGACAAGGATGTCAGCCTCCCCCGCCGCAAAGCTCTTCAGGATGCGGCTGTGGTCATTTTTTCCTTTTGTGGTATCGGCGTCCATCCGAAGGACACGGGCGCCGGGATAGAGCCGCGCGAGCTCCTCCTCCACCTTTTCCGTGCCTGCAAAAAAGCCGCCGATATACGGCGATCCGCATTCCGGGCAGCGCTTCATCTGCCGGATCTCGGTGCCGCAGTAATGACAGATCATTCGTCCGTTGGCATGCAGGGTCATCGAAACATCACAGTGAGGACATTTGACCACATATCCGCAGGATCTGCAGGAAATAAAGCCGTTGTAGCCTCTCCGGTTCAGGAAAAGGATCGTCTGCTCGCCTTTCGCAAGACGCGCCGCGATCCGATCCTGCAGCGCTCTGCCAAGGATCGACCGGTTGCCGCTTTTGAGCTCCTCCCGCATGTCGGTGATCAGCACACTGGGAAGGGCGGCGTGGCCTGCCCGGTTTTTCAGGGTGAACAGGGCATATTCCTCGCGGCTGCACCGGTACCAGGTATCCAGGGAAGGTGTTGCCGAGCCAAATACCACATGGATCTTCTCCATCCGGCCTCTGGCCAGGGCAGCCTCTCTGGCATCGTAGCGCGGCGCGCTCTCGCTGCGGTATGCCTGCTCCTGTTCTTCATCGATAATGATCAGTCCTGGATCCGGGAAAGGGGTAAACAGGGCCGATCTGGGACCGATCACGATCCGCACCTCACCGGTGCGCATGCGCTCGTATTGATCCGAACGCTCCCCCTTGCTCATGCGTGAATTGAGAACGGTGACCGTATCTCCAAAACGCTTTCGGAAGCGCTGCACCGTCTGCCAGGAAAGCGCGATCTCCGGAATGAGGATGATCGCCTGTCTGCCCTCCTTCAGGATCCTATCTGCCAGCTCCAGGTAGATCAGCGTCTTACCGCTGCCGGTCACGCCCCGGATCACACAGGGACGGTCTTCCTCCTCCCACTCCCGCATGATCCCGAACAGGACATCCTCCTGCTCCACGGAAAGCGCCGGTGCCTCCTCCATAGGAGCTTCTCCCTGCAGGTCCTCCGGCATCCGCCAGTCGGAGATCTTCTCTCTGGAGATGATCCCCTGCGCCTCCAGTTTTTTCAGCCCGTCGCCGGAAATGCCGGTTTCCCGGACCACTTCTGCCCGGTCTGCCGATGGGTGCTCCAAAAGATACCCGATCAGCCGTTCTCTGGCACGATAGTGCTTTCTCTGGTATTCCTCCAGAAGCTGGCCGGCCATCTCCTGGTCCACGGCCAGTGCGATCCGCTCCCGGGAGACGGGCCGTTCTTTATCCCGCACCGGAAGAACCGTCTTCAGCGCATTGTTCAGGCTTGAACCATAGGTCGACTTCATCCAAAGCGCCAGCCGGATCAGCCTTGCCTCCGCGGTTACCCGGTCAGGCAGCACATCCAGGATATCCTTGATCTTTTCCGGCTCGATCTTTGGCTTTGTTCCGACAGACAGCACATACCCGGAAACCTCTCTCTTACCATTTCCGAAGGGAATACGCACCGCGCATCCCGCCTGCACATCTGCCCAGAGCCTCTCCGGGATCCGGTACTGAAAGGTCCGGTCCATGCTTGCCTGGGTGATATCCACGATAATATCTGCGTATCTGTCTTCCATACACTCCATCTGCCGGCGTTACGCCTCTTCGCTCTTCTTCCTGTCCTCCTCCAGGATCTCCTGGATCAGGACCCGCTCATCCATGGGATATTTCTTTCCCTTGATGATCTGATAATCCTCGTGTCCCTTGCCGGCCAGAACGATGATGTCTCCGGGCTCGCCGTGGTGGATCGCCCAGGCGATTGCTTCCTTGCGGTCGATGATCATGATGTACTGTCCGTCGGTCCGCTCGATGCCGGTAACGATATCATCAATGATCGCCTGCGGCTCCTCGAACCTGGGATTGTCCGATGTGATGATCGTAAGGTCGGCCATTCTTCCGGAGACCTCACCCATCTCAAACCGGCGGGACCGGTCCCGGTTTCCGCCGCAGCCAAACAGGCAGACGATCCGGGAAGGATGATACTCCCGCAGCGTGGACAGCAGGCTGGAGAGGGCCATGGCATTGTGCGCATAGTCGATCATCAGGGTAAATTTGTCGGAGACCTTTACCATCTCCACACGGCCCTTGACCTTTGCATGGGTCAGAGCTTCCATGATCTCGCTTTCTGTGACGCCAAAATGATGGCATACCGCCACAGCGGCGAGAGAATTGTATACGGAGAACTTGCCCGGGATATCGATCTCCACCGGGATATTTACAATGCCCTCCGCCAGGTAGCGGATCCCAAGGTAGCCGGGCTTGCTGAGCATCATGGCGTTTGCTGCCCGCAGTGTCGCTGCGGATGAGAAGCCGTAGGTCTCCAGGATCTCACAGGTATGTCCTTCCACGATCTGCTCATACCGGTGATCATCCCGGTTTACGATCCCGATGCGGCACTGCCTAAGCAGGCGCTTTTTGCATTCCAGATATTCCTCAAAGCTGGAATGCTCGTTCGGTCCGATATGGTCAGTCCCGATATTTGTGAAAATACCGAAATCAAAGGTGATCCCTGCGACCCGGTCCATCATCAGCGCCTGGGAGGATACCTCCATAACGACCGAGTCACAGCCGGCCTCGACCATCTCGGCAAAATAAGCATAGACCAGATAGGATTCCGGCGTCGTATTCTCGGACGGGATATGCCGTTTTCCGGTGATGACCTCGATCGTACCGATGAGGCCTGTCCTGTACCCGGCTGCCTCCAGGATCGACTGGATCATATAGGAGGTCGTGGTCTTTCCCTTGGTTCCTGTGATCCCTATGGTCTTCAGTTTGCGCTCGGGATGGTCAAACCAGTTGCCCGAGATTAGGGCCAGGGCGTACCGGGAATTTTTTACACGGACGACCGTCACACTGTCCGGAACATCCACCGGATCCTGCACAACTATCGCAGCCGCTTTCTTTTCCGCCACCTGGGCGGCAAACTGATGACCGTCGACAACCGCTCCCTTCATGCATACGAAAAGCGAGCCCTCTTCTGCCTTTCTGGAATCGTAGACGACGCTGGTGATCACCGGATCCTCAGTTCCCTGAAGGATCTCATATTCCAGCCCCTGCAGAAGGCACTTCAGATTTTTTTCCATGTTCTGTTCCCTCACAGTCTTACACATGCACGCCTGAAGTATTGACGAGCATGGTCGTATTTCCGAAAAAATCGATCCAGGCGGCAGACCCGGACGGGTCCGGCCCCCTGCATGCAGGGTTCTTGCCTGGATCGATTTTTCAGTGCCGGCATCCGTCGCACCGGATGCTCAGCCATTCTGCTCTCCGGTATCCGAGAGAGCCAGTGCTTTTACATGTACATTGATCGTAACCTCGGCATTAAGGTCAACATTATCCGGAAGCTCCACAACAAGCGGCACTGCGTAATCTCCTTCTTCCAGATCCGCCATATCCAGGGACATTTTGATGTCCTCCGGCTTTACTTCCTTTATAATGCTTCCCGGTCCCTGGATCCGTATCGTAAAGTTTGCCGTATCGTAGCTGACGGACAGGTTTTCCCCGAGATCCCGGATGACGATGTCATCCACATCCACCGAGACCTCCCGGACCTCATCCGACAGCACCGTGATCCGTACGGTCAGGGTATCCGCCGTCGTTCTGGCGGGTATGATCTCATCCGGAAGGATCGAGGACAGGCTCAATGTAGCTGCCACATCCTCCGTAACGCCGTCGACGCTGATCATCTCTGCCGGGATCGTGATCCGGTTGCCCCGGGCGGCAAGCTCCTGCAGCCCTTCTTCGCTTCCTGCGACGGTGATGCTTTCCGGTGTGGAGGTGACCGACTCGACATGGTAGCCATATGCCGGCTCTCCGCTGTATTCGACCTTCAGCTCGACGTCGCTGACCTTTCTCCACAGATCAACCTGTACAGAAACCGAATCCACATTTCCTTCAAAGGTCAGATCGTCCTCGATCGTCTCATCCGACAGTGCCGAAGCATTTTTGTCGATGATCCGAAGGATAGAGGCTCTGGTGCCATCCGCTGTCATGCCCGTGACATCGATCTCTGCCACCACACTGTCGATGGTGCTGATGATCGATTCGGGTCCGGAGATCACCAGCTGCTCCGGATTCGGTGTCAGCCTGCCGACCTCATACTCGCTGCCCGGCGAAGAATCCTGCGTATCCACCATCACCTGGAAGGTCTTGGTCGCAATATTCTCGATGGTGATCGGGATGGTCGTCCTGGACAGGGTAATGTTCGTCACATTTACGCCGGCACAGGATGCCGTCAGCGGCACCATGACCGGATCTCTCTCCAGATCGACGATCTGGGTCAGATCCGCCACGACCGAGATGCTGTCCGCCGAGATGCGCTTCAGCGTATTCCGGTTGGCCCGTACATAGACCATGACAGTCTTGTAGGCATCCTCGATATGATAGATCTGCTTTCCGTTGGCGATATAGGACTCATTCTCCACGGCGACACGGACCGTGAAGGTCGCTGTCTCTACCGGGTCGTTCGCATTGACGACTGCATACCAGATCAGGACCGCCAGCAAGAGAGACAGGAGTTTGAAGCCCAGATCCTTCTGAATAACGTTGAGAATGCGTTTAAGCATACCGTCTGCCTCCTCCCGCTGCAAGCTTCTTGTCCGGGAAAATGGCCTGGACGTCCTGAAGCACCTCACGCAGCTGACTTGGCGATACCGCTGAACGGAGTTTTCCGCTCATCGCATAGGAAACAGCTCCTGTCTCCTCTGACACGATGATCGTCAGTGAATCGCTGACCTCGCTGATGCCAACACCTGCACGATGCCGGGTGCCAAGGCGCTTGCTCAGCTCCATATTGTCGGAAAGGGGCAGGTAGCAGGTCGCGGCGGAGATCCGGTCATCCCTTATGATGACCGCGCCGTCGTGCAGCGGTGTATTGTGCTCAAATATGTTGACCAGAAGCTGACTGGAAATGACCGCATCCACGGGAATCCCGGTCTTCTCGAACTCTGTCAGACTGGTCTCTCTCTGAATGACAATAAGGGCGCCGGTCTTCACCTCGCCCATTTCAAAGCTGGCGCGCACCAGCTCGTTGATCGTCGCATCAGAAAAACGCTTGTTGGTCTGTCCCGTCCGGTTGATCGACAGCAGATTCCGGAACACATTGCTGTGTCCCACCTGCTCAAGCACCTTTCGCAGCTCCGGCTGAAAGATGATGACGACCGCCGTAAAAGCTACGACGCTCAGATTGTTCAGCAGCCAGACCATGACCTCCATATGAAGGAAGTTGGCAACAAGGACAAAAGCGACGATAAACAGGATGCCCTTGAGCAGAGAATAGGCTCTGCTGTTTCTCATCCAGACGATCAGCTTGTAGATCAGATACGTCAGCAGAAAGATCTGCACGATATCGATCACCTCGATCGTCTTGGGCGGTTTCAGCCATGAAAATACATAGATCTGAAGCCAGCTTAATATGGCATCCATGGCCTTCCTCCTCTCTTAGGGGCAAATCAGAGTCTCTTTGTCTCCGCTCCGGCATCCGGCGAAAACGCCTCTGACGGAGTCCGGGAAACCGTCTCGGCATCCTCCTGGAAGCCTGCGGCTGCACCGGCGTTCTGGTAACCGTTTTCGTTTGTGTTCAGGCTCTGCAGGGATTCCTCCAGCTTCTGCTCCAGGTCGATCCCTTCCATCTTATCCTCGATGGATGGCTCGACCAGCTTGCCGGAGAAGACATCCTCGTCATCCTCTTCCTCGGTAACCTCGATCTCGTTGCCTTCCTCATCCTCGATCCAGCGGGTGTTCTGTCTGGGCTTGCGCTTCGGGATGACCTTTACATAATAGAAGTTGTTGTCATCCTCAAATTCGACGTACTCGCTCTGGGAATACTTTGCGTCAAAGATGAAAAACTCCAGGATCAGGCAGGCAACAACAGAGATGACGGTTCCGATGATCTCCTGAGTCAGATCAATGGTGACCCCAAGGATATTTCCGCCGATCATGGTGAGTGCCAGATACAGGATCGCGCCGACCACGATGCCGATCTTCCAGGAATTCTCGGAAAGCAGCTTGCGGATGGCCGATACGATGAGGAACACCACCACGAAGGTGATCACCATAAGGATCGTGTCCTTGGCGACAAGTGCCTTCGGCATGGCAGTGATGATATCCAGAACAGAAGTATCCCTTGCGTTCAGCAGGGGCTCGATCGTCTCGGGCACGCTCTGGATAAATTTCCATGACAATACGCTCATGACGATCGTAAGAGCGGAAAGCGGTCCGCGGATCAGGCCCATGGCCAGCGGGAGCATGACCGGAGCATGGAACACAAAGGCTGCCGGCGTCATGATCATCGCCAGCGCATCCTTCGGAACAAAGCGGAAATACATGATCAGCATAGCCAGGTACAGGACGGCTGCAAAAGCGCCCACCTCGATGCCAAGGGCAAAGCAGTGGATGATGATCAGCAGCATGCCGATCGCGACGATCCCGTTGATCGGAAGGATCGCGCAGATCACGGAAAGGACCACGATCACAAACATGCTGTCCAGAGCTGTCATGTAGCCGATCTTTTCATTGATGGCAAGGAAGGTCATGATCGCGATCGCGAATTTCAGCACCGGCCGGATGTATACATCATAGCCGGAATAGATGTCCTGCATGCCTTCACGGATTTTAAGCAATGTCTCCATAGTTTACTCTTCTTCCTCCTGATCGTCGTCCTCAAGCTGTTCTGCCCTGTAGATCTTGGTCATCCGCACCAGAGCGCGGTTATACCTCTTGTTGTCCGCTTCCGCACGGACATACCGGATCTTTGCCTGGGTATAGGCAATGACCGAATAGATCCCCAGGACGACCAGATATCCCAGAACCACGGCGGCGATAAGCGGCCGTAGGTTCAGATTGTTCAGGTTGCTGAGCAGCGATTCCATATTGTACATGGCAATGATCGCCAGGACCAGCACATACCCGATCGTGGTAAGAAAGAAATTCCGGATCAGGGAAAAGGTCAGATAATCCCCCTGAAAATACCGGTTGATCCGAAGCGACTGTTCTTCATTTTTCTGTTTAAACCGGGCCATCCCGACAAGGAGATGGAGCCGTCTGATATCGACCATATGAATACCCCTTTAAAAAAGTTCACATTATTTTATCACACTTACCGCTGAATGGAAATACCCTTTAACGAATCCTGCATGCCACAGTGCGTCCCGCAGGCCGCAGGGCTCAGAGCAAATATTCACAAACGGAATACGAATTTTAGAAACATTTTATACATTATCCACAACTGCGTCATATTTCAGGGGTACTCTTAACATACAGGTGCCGCAGATGGCACCTGCATCTCCTCAAAAAAAGAAAGCCTAACGAAAAGGACGCCGGAGCGAGTCAGAGTCACTTCGGCGTCTTTTCGTGTCTGTTCTTCTAAAAACGAAGGCAGGATCCATTGATGAGAACCATTCCGCCAGAAAAACACACATCCCCGGAAGGCATTAAAGCAAACATTCTGCAGGCCCGAAAGGGCCGAAGCCGTTTGCGTAATGCCTTCCACAGATGTGTGTTTTTATCCTGTCGGCCTGTTCGTAGGACGGCTTTGGCCGTCTGTGGTCTTACAGAACTGCTGTAAGGGCCTCCTTGAGCACCTTCCAGCTATCCTCGGCTCCGCCGGCGGCAAGAAGCTCCAGCATGTCCTCATCCTCGCCGGAATCGGTAAAGGCCGGGCGGATGCTCTCATAATTGACAAAGGCCTGGTCGATCGCCGGTGCCACCATCTCTTTGAATGTCTCGGCAAGATCTGTACGCTCCGCTTCGCTCAGCATAGCGATGACCATGCCGGCAGCCTCCTGAACGTCGGGGGCTTCCTGGGCCTTCAGTCCATAGGTAACTGCAAAATCGAGAAGATCACTGGCCGCTGCCGCTGCCTTCAGGCTGCTGCCTGCCGCCCCGCGGAAGCCTCTGCAGTCCTCCAGCGCATCCTCCAGATCATCCAGATACACCTGGGCCAGCCGTGTCACGGCGGTATCTCTGTCTTCTGCCGTCAGCTCGCCGGCGATCACGCGCAGGATCATGCGCTCAAATTCCTTCTCCGGAATTCCTTCGGTGCAGCTTACAGAATAGATATTGTCCGGTCCTGCATTCCGGCGGATATACCAGGTTCCTGCAAAGCAGATATCCTCGTCTTCTGCTTCGTTTTCCTTTACCAGGACCACGATATCCGCGTATTCTTTGTCTTCTGTCTCATCATAGACATTATAATCACCGGCAAAGCTGTCCAGATCCTCGCCATTGCCGCTGGATATGCCTTTTCTCACGATGACCGTCCTGCCGCTGGCATCATGATACTGAAGTTCAAAAACATCTCCGGGAACCGTCCGATAGACGGAAAGCTCAAATCCGTTTCCAAATACCGGCACAGCCAGGTTCATCCCTGCAGATTCTGCAGCGGCATCATAGCTGTCAAACTCCTCCCACGGGTTTGTCTGGTCAGCCACAGCACCTTCTGTCTGGCTTTCCGCCTGTACGGAAGCGGCGGAGACTGCCTCTTCTGCCGGTGCCTCTTCTTCTGCCGCGGAGACGGAAGCCGCAGTCGGCTCCTCTGCTGCAGGCTCAGCGGCCTGCGCTTCCGCTGCCTGGCTGCTGCCAGAGGCAGAAGCAGAAGCCGTATCTGCTGCGCTGCTGCCACAGGCGCTTATCGTAAGTGCCGCTGCCAGAAACAGCGCTGTGATCATCCTTCTTTTCATCCTTGTTCTCCTTTCTTTGCGTTCATCCGCCATTTAGTGACGGACAGACTGCAGATCCCGCACATCCTCTGCATTGAGTTTCAGATTTGTGCTGACCGGACTTTCGCCGGGTCTTGTAATCGTCAGCTCAATGACGGTCCCTTCCGGCAGATCCAGAAAAGACTCATGCTCAAAAAACTGCACAACCTTCGGATGGTCCTTCTGAAAGCGTTTCTTCATTTCATTAAACTTGAACATAATTGTCGGATCAAAGCCCATGGCTCCTCCCTTCCTGAGACAGGTCTCATCTTTCCTTAATGGTTTCCTTGCTGCTTTTAATAATTCTTCTATTATTTTGGTACCTTAAAAATGCTTCTATTCTTCTCCTGCTGCTTCGCTTCTCTCTTTTCCGGGAAGGTCTGCTTCCTGCCTGTGCCCGGAAGTCAAAATATCTTTAACCGGAAACAGCGCGGACTGTTTTCAGGCCTTCTCAAGCTTGTCCTTTGGAAAAGCTTCCAGATAAGCCTTCGCCGTGCGGCACACCTCCTCCAGGCAGGCCGGTTCAAAGGGACTCGTAAGTCCGGCTTCAGAGAGCAGCTCGGTGAACACCCGGCTTCCGCCCTGACGGGTATAGGCCATGTAGTGGTCAAAAGCGTCCCGATGATCCTTCTGCATCAGGCTCCAGATCTCCAGGGAGACGGTCTGGGCCAGGCAGTAATCGATATAATACAGCGGCGAAGTATAGATATGATGCTTGTACTGCCAGTGCATGCCGTCGCTGTAGAAGGGGATCTCGCCGTCCAGCTTCATCCAGGGCATGTAGATGCCCATCAGCTCCTTCCACACTCCGTGCCGGTCCTCCGGTGTCAGCTCCGGCTTTTCGTAGACGATGTGCTGGAAATGATCCACCATCGTTCCATAGGGGATAAACGTGATCGCCGCAGCCAGATGGCTGTAGCGGAACCGGTCAGCCTCATCGCCAAAGAACAGCTCCTCCCAGGGCCACGCCAGGAATTCCATGGACATGGAGTGGACCTCGCTGGCCTCCATGGAAGCCCATCCGTAGGATACCGGGATCCGGTCGCGGTTCATCCACCACTCAAAGCCGTGCCCGGCCTCGTGGGTCACCACTTCCACATCTCCCTGGGTCCCATTGAAATTTGCAAAGATAAAGGGGATCCCGTAGTCCGGCAGACTCGTGCAGTAGCCGCCGTCCATCTTGCCTTCCCTTGAGATCACATCCAGCATGTCCCCGTCCAGCATGGCGCGGAAGAATTCGCTGGTCTCCGGGGACAGCTCGTCGTAGAACTGTCTTCCGGCCAACAGGATATCCTCTGCCGTACCCTTTGGTCTCGGATTTCCGGAACGGAATTCCAGCGCGGCATCGGCAAAGCTGAGCGGATACGTCCTGCCCTGGCGCTCCGCCTGTCTCTGGTAGATCTCCTCTGCGACCGGAACCACGTAGCGGACGACATTCTCCCGGAATTTCTTCAGATCCTCTTTGGTGTAGCAATTTCTCTCCATCCGGTAATAGCCAAGCGGCAGGTAGCCGTCATAGCCAAGCTTCCTTCCCATGGCATCGCGCAGGCGGACCAGCTCATCATACAGGCGGTCAAGCTCCGCCTGATTTTCCATAAACCAGGTGCCCTCTGCCTTCCATGCGGCAAGCCGTCTGGCATCGTCCGGATCGGACTTAAAGGCGGTCATCTGGGGGATCGTCCAATTCTTCCCCTCAAAACTCACCTGTGCAGAAGAGATCAGCTTCTCATAGGCCATGACCAGGTCATTTTCCTTCTGCAGATCGGGAATGATCTCCGGTGAGAAGGTCTTAAGAGCGATCTCGGTATTCAGAAACATCAGCTGACCGAACTCTTCCGCAAAATCCTTCCGGAATGGAGACTCCAGGAGCGCCACGTTCCATGCCTGGCTGTATTCCTCTATCCTGGGCTCCGCTTCGTTCCAGAACTTTCTCTCCTCGTCATAATAGGCATCCCGGCTGTCCAGAGAATTCCGGATGGATGCCAGCGTCCCCATCGTCTCGACGTGGCGCTCCAGTTTATCCATCTCCATGAATACCGCTCTGGCAGCAGCATAATTCTCCGCGTCCTTCAGGTTCTGTGTCAGTTCTTTGATGCGCCGGATCAGGTCTTCCTCATCGGGTCTTTCGTAGAGCATCTCACTGAATTTCATAGCTATTCTCTCCTTTGTTTTCTTCTTCCTGTCCGCCGATCCGCACCATGATCAGGAAGATCAGATAAATATATATGGCAGAAAAGAGCGGCGGCAGGATCCAGTACAGGGCAGACAGACTCATAGCAGCGAGATAGGCGGCTGCCATGATACAAAACAGCAGCAGGTGCCGCTTCCCGGGCATGCCCTGGTAGGTAAAGCGTGACAATGCCAGCATGGCGGCAAAATAGAGCACCACAGATGCGGCAAGGAACACGACCTTTGCCCAGTTGGACACATATACCTTTGGCATCAGGATAAGCGCTGTGGTAATATTATTCAGCGCCAGGATCAGTCCCACATGCAGAAGGATATAGGCCATGCCCTTTCCCGGGCGCTGGCGGTCCAGCAGTTTGTTGTAATAATGCCCATAGATGACCAGCAGGCCAATCACGCACAGGAAGGTGGTGACCGAATAATACAGAGCGGCAAAGGACATGCCGTTGTCAAAGAAATCTGCGATACCGGTCAGCATCGATCCAAAGGTGACCACGACAAACAGCATCACCCGCTCTGACAGATGGGTAAAATCCAGGGAGATCCAGTTGAATTTTGACTCCAGCACCAGGATGGCGATAAACCAGAACACCATCGAACAGTTTGCCAGAGCAACGCCCGTCATGGCGAACCAGACCAGACTCAGCAGGATCAACCCCGCCTGCACAAACATGATCAAAGCAATATACCGGGTATGCCGGTGCTCATGGGGATACATCTCCATCATCTTCGACTTGAGCAAAAACTGTACCCCCAGGTTGATGAGGATCAGCGCCCAGGCGATAGCATACTGAATGTGGTAATTGGCCCAGGCCACACTGGTGCTTTCTGCCATGTAATACAGCAGATACATGTTGATAAAGATCGTCACATGCTCTGCGATCCCGTTCGTCCCATAGCGGTTGATATAGGTGGTGGTCATGTACCAGATCTCGAGGATGATCAATGTGCCCATGATGTATCCCAGAAAGTTCCCCATGCTGATAAAGCCGTTCTGGGTGTGAAGGATGACATCATTGTTTTTGGTCACAAAATACGCAAAGATCAGATCATAGATCAGTTCCAGATATTCTACTTTTTTCTCTTCTCCGCTCTGCTGTCTAAGTAAGCTATCCATCTTTATCCTATTTATCGTTCTGTATCCACTTTATCGTCCTGTATCCACAAGTGCGATTGAATCGTCCAATTTCGTCCAATTTCTTCCGATATGCTCAGCCGACTTCCAGCTTTATGCGGACGCCTGAAATATACATAAAGGCCAGACCGATAAACCCTGCCGTGCAAAGGCCGTTAAACATCCAGTTGCCGCTGAACCTGTACATCAGGCCAAAATAAACCAGCGCCGCAGCAAGGAACAGAAGCAGGGTTTTTGTATTTATCATACTTTGATCCGTGTATCTGGAAATGGCAAAAACGGCCGCCAGGAAAAGAATTACAGACAAAGACTGGTAAAACCTGTGAGGTTCCGGTCCCTCTAGAACATGTCCATATCGTTTGAAGATAAACATTTCCGTAATGAAAGAAAGTGCAAACAACAGTACCGCATGTGCGACCAGATACCCATGGCCTTTCCCCAAACGCTGCCTGTTCAGCATGCGTCTGCTGTAATAATCGCAGATGACCAGAAGCGCAGCCAGACAGAGGAATACCACAATTCCATAGGCTAAACTCTCTCCGCTGAATCCATCAAGAATAACCCCGGCAATTCCTGTCATTGCCATGCCGAAGGACAGCACGACAAAACGCGGAAGCTGCTCTGTCAGGCTTCCGGTATCGAGTTCCGGACTGCCGGGTATATATTCCAGAAATAAAAAAGCGGCAAACCAGACTGCGATAGATATTTTCTGGATACTCATCCATTGATTACCGCCAATAAAATATCCCGTAGCTATGATTACAGCTCCCTGGGCCACCAAAAGCCAGGCCAGCCTGCGGATATATCGGAACTCCCGAACATCCATCTGGAAGGTAAATACTTTGATCAGAAACTGAATGCCCATATGGATCAGAAGCAGAGCCCATGCAATCGCAAAGACTGCCATAAACGAGCCCACGCCCATGTATCTTTCCATCCCCGTCGCCATAGGAAGCAGCAGAAAAGAATTTATCAATGCCGCCGTGCGTTCGGCAATACCGATGGAACCAAACAGGTTGTGATAAACGGTGGTGATGCACCAGATCTCCAGCATCGCCAGGACATTCATTGTATATGTGAGATATTCTCTCCCTGTTGATTCACCAAAAACCGCATTGCCCCTGATGAGTGACCATGCCATAACCAGGTAAAAAAGGAGTTCCATATAGTCCATCCCTTTTCCACCGCCTGCCTCTTTTTTCAGCAAATCACTCATCGTTCTGATCCTCCTGTTCCTAAGGGAGGGAGACGCAGACAGAAGCTGCATGGCTCCCCTTCTGCCAGCCAATTACCATACCGGCAGATATAGAAAAACTACTTTTCCAGTATATCATTTCTGCCATATATGGTCAAAAAAAACATCGGTTTCGGATGACAGCCGCATCAAAATCTGTCATAATGGCAGGTAATCCGGCTCCTTATTATTTTCACTTCCCGGGGCCAGGGCTTTTCTTTTTCATTTCCGTTTTGGTTCTGTTTCTTTCCCACGTTTTTATACCTTTTAATTCACGGCCGAAAGGAGATCTGTGCCGATGAAAACCGATTGGATATAGCACTTCTCTACCCTCGTCACTGTCCCATCTGCGACGGTCTTCTGCGCAGGGACGAGCCCATGCTCTGCCGCACCTGTGCGAAGGAGCTTCGCTTTATACAGGGTCCTGTCTGCATGAAATGCGGACGCCCGCTTTCTTCTGATGCCGGCGAGTACTGCCGCAGCTGCCAGAAAACGCAGCACAGTTTCACTTCAGGTTTTTCCCCTTTTTTGTACCGGGATCCGGTGCAGAACTCCCTCATGCGTTTTAAATATGGAGACCGGGCTGAGTATGCCAGGTTTTATTCTGCTGCCATTCTCTCCCATGGGCAGGAACGGTTCCGCCTCTGGAAGCCGCAGCTGATCCTTCCTGTCCCTGTTCATCCTCTCCGCTATCTTGAACGCGGATATAACCAGGCAGAGGAGCTCGCAAACTGTCTTTCGAAAAGTCTGTGCATTCCTGCCGCTTCCGATCTGATCCGCCGTCAGAAAAACACCCGTCCGCAAAAGGGACTGGATCCGCAGCAAAGAAGGAAAAACCTTTCGGGCGCCTTCTGTACGGACCCTCGGGCCCTCCGGAAATGGGAAAAGCGCCTTAATGGTTTCCCGGAGAGAGTCCTCCTTTGCGATGATATCTACACCACCGGCACAACCATGGATCTCCTGGCGCAGGAGGCAAAAAAATGCGGGGCAGCGGAGGTGTACTTTGTGAGCATCTCCGTTGCCCCGGGTGACGGCTGACATCTCGTCCGCCGGCTTCTTATGCGGTTTTCATGTGTCTATACGTCCCTGCTGTCTCCAGGCCAGTGCATTGAAACATGCCTGCAAAGTCTGCGATTGCAATCAGGGCGTTTCAGCAGGCTTAACGGCTTTGCTTAAAGAATTCGCTTAATCCTTGATGATCTTGACCTTGACAGCGGTGATGATGGTATCCTCCGGTTTTGCATCTTTCATGTCTGCAATGATCTTGACCTTTGCACCGGGTACAAGCTTTTCGATGTCCTCATCCTTCAGCTTAGCCTTCTCAAAATTGAAGGTCGTTTCCACGTCTTCCTCAAGAAGGACTGTCACGGTGTTTTTGGTGTGGGATACCACAGTTCCGCGGAAGGTAATGCCCTCTTCCTTGTCTTCCTTCTCCGGTTCAGGTTCCGGTGCGGCTGTCGGCTCGGGCATCGGCTCTTCTGTGGGCTCCGGTATCGGCTCCTCTGTGGGCTCCGGTATTGGCTCTTCTGTGGGTTCCGGTATCGGCTCCTCTGTGGGCTCCGGTATCGGCTCTTCTGTGGGCTCCGGTATCGGCTCTTCTGTGGGTTCTGGTGTGGGCTCCTCGGTCGGCTCCGGCTCTACGGTCGGCTCCACCGTCGGCTCCGGCTCTACCGTCGGCTCCACCGTCGGCTCCGGCTCTACCGTCGGCTCAGGTTCCGGTTCCGGATCCGGTTCGGGCTCCGGTGTCGGCTGCGGCACATCAATATCGGTGACACGTACTGCCCGCACCGCTTCCATTTCGCTCAGCTCGCCGACATAGGTGACGCGGACGGCAAGGCCTTCATAGATGCCCTGGGTGTATTCCTGGGCTGCCTCCCGGATGTCGAAGGTATAGTAAGTGATGACTTCTCCGGAAGCTTCCTCGTAAGTGATGACTGGATACTGATCTGTTCCGTCGCCGGAATCCAGCTCCGGCTCTTCCTCCGGCCGTCCTTCCCCGTCCGAAGGTGTTGTGTCGCCATATACCTGGATCGTAAGTGCTTCATAGGAATAGCCGGTAACAATACCCTCGATCTCGTGCTCCTCCTCAGGCTCCGGCTCTACGGTCGGTTCCGGCTCTACCGTCGGCTCCGGCTCTACCGTCGGTTCCGGCTCCACCGTCGGCTCAGGCTCTACGGTCGGCTCCACGGTCGGTTCCGGTGTCGGCTCTTTGGTCGGTTCCGGTGTCGGCTCTTTGGTTGGTTCCTTCGTCGGCTCCTTCGTCGGTTCCTTTGTAGGTTCCTTTGTAGGTTCCTTGGTCGGAGTCTTTGTCGGTGTCTTGGTCGGCTCCTTTGTCGGGGTCTTGGTTGGTGTCTTTGTCGGAGTCTTTGTCGGTGTCTTAGTCGGTGTCTTGGTCGGGTTGGGATCCGTCGAGGTCAGAAGATCGTTGTGGACGAAGCCCGTGCCTCCTTTGTATTCGATCCTGGACCAGTTGTTGCTGGTCACACCGGTGATCTTTACGCCGCTGCCGCTCGTCAGCACGCCCAGGATCCTGCTGTTCACGGAGAAGGACTCTCTTACATTGGAATCCGTGACGGTCCAAGCGTAGCCGTTTGCCTTGTAGATCTTTACCGGCTCTTCCTTGTTCGGATTGGTCTTCGTGACCACATTGCTGGGGATATAGGCATCCATCTGATCATAGGCTACCCTTGACCAGCCATTGTCGCAGATACCGGTCCGGATGATGCTGCTGCCTCTGAGCAGGATGCCAAGTGTCTCTGCGTCTGCCTTCCAGTTCTTTTTCACTTCCACATCGGTGACGACGTAGATCGTTTCGTTGACCGCCGTGATCTTTACCCCGTCCTCCTCGGCATTGGGGTTTTTGGTCGTCAGCAGATCACTGTAGACATAGGCGACCTGTCCGTTGTAGAGGATCCGGGACCAGCCATTGTCGCAGATGCCGGTCCGGGTCACGGATGCGCCAGCCTTCAGCGCTCCAATGGACTTTGACGCCGTCGAATATCCCTGGCGGACCATAGCGTCTACCTTCGCATATACCGTCTCGTTCAGTACCTTGATCTTAACCTTTTCCGAGATCGGGCTAAGACTTCCCTTGCTGCCGGTCTCATCAGGATCTGTGGTCAGCAGCGTGCTGTATACATATGCTTCGCCGCCGTTGTAGGTGATCCGGTCCCAGCCGTTGTTGCAGCGGCCGGTACGCTTGACAGAGTCCCCGGCCTTGAGCGAGCCGATGACCTCGGATGCCATCATGTAGGAAGCCCGGACATTGACATCCTCCAGCGCATAAACGGTATCATTTGCATCCTCGATCAGGGTCTGGGCCTTGACCTGCCGCACATAATCCGTGTCTTCATCATGGATCTGAACGACAGCGATGTTTGCCGTATCAGTTCCGACCAGATTTCCGCTGTAGATGATCGTCACCCAGTTTCCTTCGTTGATGCCATAGCTGAAGGAATGCTTCGCATTGGTGGCATTGAAGGTAAGCACACGGCCGTCGATCGTCCGCACCGTGATGGCGTTCATCGTGATGTCCTCCAGCGTGCCGACCAGCTCCGTGGTCCCCGGCGATGCCTCTTTCCGCACCGCGACAGAGACGACCTGACAGCCGGATGGATCGCCGCTGACGAACTCGCCGGTGTAGGTGATGATCAGGATATCACCGGTCCGGAGCGATGTCGCGTTGATCATCGCATTCGTCACATCCAGCGTATATTCTTCGCCTTCGTAGCGGACCACAAGCTCGCTTCCGCCAAACCGCACAAGCTCAGCCTCGACCGCCTTTTCCTCCACGGCAGGCTCCGACGGCTCCGCTTCCGCGCTGCTTGCGGAAACAGAACTGCTCTCGTCTGCAGCTGGTGTTGTATCCGCCTTTGAACCGCATCCAGATAAAGAGCTGAGGATGAGAGTCAGGACAAGGGCCAGGCAGATCGCTTTATTCTTTGTTTCCTTTTTCATCGGCATGTTTCCTCCTGTACCGAATCTTTGGTTTCTGTGTTCAGCATAGCCAGATCATAGATGTGCAAAACAGCAGCCGCCCGCACATCACGTGCCGTAACGATGGAACGCCGAAACGTTCCTTACGCGCCCGGACAGCTCCCGCGCAGATGGAGATGGCTGCTCAGGCTATACCCGCCGGACATAATCCTGCGGATACACTATAAATTTAAACCACGCATACAAAAAAGGCAATTCTAACGTATTGCCGCATCATTTTTTGAATGCGTCTCTGTATACAGAAAACTTTCCCCGCCGTATCTCCGCATACTCAGCTTCCGCTGCGGGCAGCCAGGAGCCATGCCGCCACGTGCACGACCTGCTCAAATTCTCCCGCACGGATCATCTCTTCGATCTCGTCTGCGGTAAATGTCTTTACGTTCAGAAATTCCGTCTCATCCAGCGACTGTCCGGATACCTTGCGGCAGTTTTTTGCAGCAAAAAGGAAGGCATAATTGTCGGCGATCGTGGCATTTGAGGGAATGGTCAGAAGGGGCGTCCACTCATCGGAGGTGTACCCGGTCTCCTCCAGAAGCTCCCGCTTTGCCGCCGCAAGGGCGTTCTCGGCTCCTGCGCTTCCGGCGCCGCCGTATTCCTTTCCATCCTTCCTCTCGATGCCGCCGGCCGGAAACTCGTTCGTCACCTTTCCGATCCCCTGCCGGTACTGACGGACGCACAAGAAGTTTCCCTCCGTATCCGATGCAACGATCACCACATAATCCCTGCGGCTGTAGCTGTAATATGGTTCAAAAATGCTGCCGTCCGGAAAACGGTAGGCAGACCGGCGAAAATCGATCCACTCGTCCTGAATGATGTGTTCTGTGCTGATCTCCTCCCATGCGAGCGGGTCTTTTTTCTTATCCTGCATTGCAAGCATCTCCTTTTACCTGTCTTTGAGCAGCGGGTAAAGCGGGAAAAGCCGCTTTGCCTGCTGCCCTGTCCATCATATATGAAGAAAGCTGATTTTTCCACTGTCGATTTCCCTGACCGGTGATGTTTTGCATTTGTCTTCCCCGTGACGATCCTGCACGCCATTGCCCATACAAAAGATCCCGCCAGAAGACTGCCGCATCAGCTGATCTGTGCGGCAATCCCCTGACGGGATCCGTGTCTATTAAAGCTATTTGGTTAACTATATGTTTTTTTGATCAGAGGATCGTCGGAAAACGAAGCACGGCTTTGAACAGGTCTCCGTCGATGGTGATGTCCAGACTGCCCCTCTGCAGCTCGGCCAGGCTTCTGGCAATGGACAGGCCCAGCCCGTTCCCGTCGGTCGTCCGGGACGCGTCGCCCCGGGTAAAGCGCTCCATCAGCTCCTCCTCCGACATGTTCAGCATCTCCCGGGAGGTATTGCGGAAGGTAATGACGGCCTGATGATCCTTTTCCTCAAGGCTCAGATAAACTCTGGTCCCCGGCTGCGCGTATTTGCAGATGTTGTTCATCAGGTTATCAAAGATCCGCCACATCCTCCTGCCGTCCGCGAGGATGGACACCGCCCGGTCCGGCTTTGCCGTGACCAGCGTCAGGCTGCAGCTGTTCATCCGCTCTTCGTATTCCCCCGCTGCCTGCTCCACAAAAATGCCGGCATCGCAGGGCGCCAGAATCACATCCAGATTGCCGGTGGACGCCTTTGAGGCCTCCACAAGATCATCGATCAGGCGCTTCAGCTTGTCGGACTGGCGCAGCAGCACCTCCGCATATTCGGTGATCTTTTCGTTCTCGCAGGGCTCCTCCCCGATCAGCGCCGCATAATTGATGATGGAGGTCAGCGGCGTCTTGATGTCGTGAGAGACATTGGTGATCAGCGCCGTCTTCATCCGCTCGCTCTTCATGCGCTCATCAAGGGCGGCGGCCATGCCGCCGGCGATGCTGTTCAGGTGTTCTCCATGCTCCTTCAGCTCCCCGATCATCCCTTTGGTGTCGGTCTGATAGGAAAGGTCTCCGCCGGCCAGTGCGGCTCCGCCCTGCTGCAGTTTCCGAAGGCAGAGGACGACATAGAGAATGGCCGGGATCAGGAACAGCTTCTCAAGGCAGAACAAAAAGGCCAGGACTGGCGGTTCGTATATGGTCATGATCAGTGCCAGAAATTCCAGTAGGGTGAGAGCACCGATGGCAAGTGCGCTCTTCCATACCAGCGGCAGTCCCCGGATCAAAGAGAGCAGGAAGCGGCAGATCCTTTTTATCTCTCTCCACAGGAAACGGACGATACGCACGGTAAGCATTTTCTCCCAGAGCGTATGCCGTTTCAGCCTGCTGGCGCCGCTCATGCAGACCAGAAGCAGCGCGCCTGCGGTGGCAGCTATGGCAGCCCCGGCAAAAAGAAGCGGACCAGGCCGGAGGGCAAAGGTGGTTCCCACTGCGTATAAAAGCAGCAAGGCAAAGCTAAACACATTGACAAAAATAAAATCAAAGGGCAGGACCTCGAAGGGGCCGGGATACAGCGCATCCGAATCCGGCCGCCGCCCCGCTGCAACCATCAGTGCAACGAAGGTGAGCACCATGAGCACGAACGCTCCCACACCGATCCCGTAGACGGCATACCGCAGCAGATAGAGGATATGGACCAGCCATCCGGTAAAGGCCGTCTGCCGGCCCAGCCAGGTGGATGCGGGGATCTGCATCTGCACCGTATACTGCTCCGTATCGCCATCTCTCCCGTATGGCTGTCCGTCGTCGATCGAATAAAAGTCGATCTGCCCGTCCTCAAACCGGACGGCACCGTAATGCATGGTATACTGCCAGTCTGTGCTCTCTTCTGCGCCGTCAGTTACAAAAACGACCTTTCCCTTCCCGTCGGTGATCCGGTACAGACAGCCGTCATCGTAGGCGTAACCATCTGCAACCGCCTGATGCAGGCAGGTATAGACATTGGAGGCAAGATCGAGATGGACGACTACCTCCTTGCGGATCTCCTCCTCCTTCCGGCTGTAAAAGTCCAGGCCATAGTCCAAAAGCACGATTGCCGCGATCAGACTCGCAGCAAACACGAGAGCGGACAGCACACAGCCAATATACAGTATCACCTTACCCGGGACCGTACAGATCCATCGCTTCATCGTCTTTTCTCTCCTTCCATCTTGTAGCCCTGGCCGAAAACCACCTTGATATACCGTGGGTCAGCCGGGTCGATCTCAAGCTTTTCGCGAAGATGGCGGATATGAACAGCAACCGTATTGTCCGTCCCAAAGGGCTTTTCCTTCCAGATGGTGCGGTAGATCTCCTTTGGAGAAAAAACGCGGTCCGGATTTGCGATCAGAAGCCGGAGGATCTCATATTCCTTGGGTGTGAGCGAGACGATCTCCCCATCTGCCCTGACCTCCTTGGTCCGGTCATCCAGCTCGATCCCGCCGACCGAATAGCACTCCGGCTTCTCAGCTCCGCCGCCAAAGCGGAGGTAGCGCCGCAGCTGGGAACGCACCCTGGCTGTGACCTCCAGCGGATTGAAGGGCTTTGTGATGTAATCGTCCGCTCCCACATTGAGTCCCAGGATCTTGTCGGTATCCTCGCTTTTGGCTGTCAGAAGGATGATGGGCACGTTGCTCGTCTCCCGGATCCTGGCCATGGCGGTCATCCCGTCCATGACGGGCATCATGATATCCAGAAGTACCAGATGGATCTCCTCCCGGCCGATGATCTCCAGCGCTTCTTTTCCGTTGTACGCCTCATACAGGTGGTAGTCCGGATCGGCCAGATAGATCTTCAGCGCATTCACAATATCGCGGTCATCATCACAGATCAGAATGTTCGGCATTGCTGTTCTCCTTTATCTCTGCTGAAATCATCATAGCGCACCGGCACTTTAAGTTGAAAGCGGCGAACAGATTAAGATTTGATGAAGATGGAAGTTTTATTCAGGAACGCCTCGGCGTTCTTGCCGCCTATAGAGGCGGGGGACACCCCGAATGAGTTGTTATTCCCTGGAGCGGATCACCTTCAGCACTGCGGCAAGCACGCCACAGCCCACACCGGCCACCGGCCATATGATCCAGGTCATATCCCAGCGTCCGGTCAGGAAGCTGACCAGCAGATAGAGCGCTGTTGCACTTCCCCAGTAGATGCCCATGATGGCTTCATTGCGCCGGTTTTCCCTCTTTTGGGCCCGGGAATAATCGCCCTCCTCCAGAAGCGACTGCATCGCCTCTGTCATGATGCTGGTCCGGACGATCAGCAGCACCCCGACTGCTACCATGGCCAGAAGGATGCAGAGGGCGGCAGACATGCTCATCTCATTTTCATCGTTCAGGATCATCGAGACAAACAGCGGAATGCAGGAAAGCACACACAGAAGGATGCCGATGACCATATAGCGGATATGCTGGCTGCTGTAGCGCTCCATGCGGTCCCGCACCATGCCCTCCACACCATAAGCCGTTTCCAGAGCTTCCTTCTCAATATAATCAAAGCGGCCAAGCTTCATGCCGTCATAGACAAACAGGGCAACGGCCGCGCCCACCAGAAGCATGAGCACGAGGATGCCAAAGCCGGCCGCCTGCATCTCAGTGAGCGGGACAAGACCCATCTCCTGCGCGGTGGAAAGCAGAATCAGCAGGATCGGAGAAAGAATGCACAGCATCACACCGATGGCCGTCCGCCCGGCAGATACTGCCTTGAGTGCGAGGAAATCGTTTGCCTCCTCCATCGACACACTACGGAGAGGCTCGGCCTCCGGCAGCTTCCCGACTGCTGTGATTTCTGTCTCCGTATAGGCCGGCAGCTCCTGCAGCGGCTCCTCATCCTTCAGCAGGATATCTGTGCTGACGCCAAAGGCCTCGGCCATGGCCAGGATCCTCTTCAGGTCGGGCGTGGACTGCGCGCTCTCCCATTTCGAGATCGCCTGTCGGCTGACGCCCAGCTGCTCTGCCAGCTCCTCCTGGGACCATCCGTTTCTTTTTCTCAGTATTGTGATCTTTTCAGCGAGTATCATGTCTGCTCCTCCATTTCTGTCGGGTGCCGCAGCACCGTTTGTTGATAGTCTGAGCATAGAGGTTTGCCCGGTTGCCTGCCACCAGGCGGGCCTTGCAATCTGTCAACTGCCGGTTGCAACTGGAAAAAAGCCGGTTTCGGACCGTTTCAGGCCCATCATCCGGCCAATTTCAGCTCCCGGATGGCAGAGTTTACCCTTCGTCCGTTTTCTCAAACGCCAACCTTGGGTATTCGTCTTCCTCCACATAGATCGTCCCGCAGTGGACGAAGCCAAGCTTTTTGAGCATGTTCTGCATGACATAATTGTCCGGGTGGGTATCGATACGGATATGGCCGCACTGCCCGAGAGCCCATTTAATGCAAAAGCTGCCGATCCCCTTTTCCGATCCGTCGGACGCGATCCGGTGTACCGCACCGTAGGTGTCCTCACCGATCCAGGCTCCGTCCGTGATCACCCGGTAGGCCGGCTCGATATCCTTTCCATAATCAAAAAAGAATACGCCGATCACCCTTCCGCCGTCACTGACGCATACATAGCTCTTGCCTTCCCTTATATCTCTGCGGATCAGATCCTCCGGCGGCCAGGCGGTCGGTCCCCACTGATTCGGATTGCCGTGGGCTGCCATAAATTCACGCGCATAGGCATAGATCTCCATAATCCTGCCAAGGTCCTGCTTTTCTGCTTTTCTGATCTGCATATGTGATCCTCTCATTCCCGGAGCAGCTCCGCTCTTTCATGCTAATCATAACAGGCCTTCGTGATTTATGCACATTTTCTTTTGCTTTTTTCCTATTGTTCCCCAATGTTTTCGGTATGGTCAAATCATTGACACCTTCCTCGTTTTTCTGTATAGTTCCCAGATATAAAGGCAAGGAGGTCTTTGCGGAAGCATAACGACCTCCCTGCCTTTTCTATTTTATTAATGAAGAAAAGGAGCTATGGACCATGCGTACTGTACCGGAATATTTCGGAAGCCTCGTTTTTGATGACCGCGTGATGCGCTCTACTCTCTCTGACGAGATCTACACCTCCCTCAGGAAAACCATTGATGAAGGACACAAGCTGGATGCCGGCGTGGCGGACGCCGTTGCCAAGGCTATGAAGGACTGGGCACTGGAGCATGGCGCGACTCACTTCACCCACTGGTTCCAGCCCCTTACCGGGATCACGGCGGAAAAGCATGACAGCTTTATCACTCCTTCGCCCGACGGCGGCGTGATCATGGAGTTTTCCGGCAAAGAACTGATCAAGGGTGAGCCGGACGCCTCCTCCTTCCCCTCCGGCGGTCTTCGCGCCACCTTTGAGGCCAGAGGCTATACCGCCTGGGATCCGACCTCCTACGCCTTTATCAAGGGCCATACCCTGTGCATACCCACAGCCTTCTGTTCCTACGGCGGACATGCACTGGACAAAAAAACACCGCTCCTGCGGTCCATGGAGGTCCTCAGTACCCAGGCGCTCCGGATCCTACGGCTTTTTGGCAATACCTCGGCACGGCGGGTCGTCTCCTCCGTCGGCCCGGAGCAGGAATATTTCCTGATCACGAAGGAGATGTATGAGCAGCGCCCGGACCTTCGCTTTACCGGCCGCACCCTGTTCGGCGCAAAGCCGCCCAAAGGCCAGGAGCTGGATGATCATTATTTTGGCGTCATCAAGCCCCGGGTCGCCGCCTACATGGAGGATCTGAACGAGGAGCTCTGGAAGCTGGGCATCCTGGCCAAGACCGAGCACAACGAGGTCGCACCGGCGCAGCATGAGCTGGCCCCGATCTATTCCACGACCAATGTGGCGACCGATCACAACCAGCTGACCATGGAGATCATGCAGAAGGTCGCCGCCAAACACGGCCTGGTATGCCTGCTGCACGAAAAGCCGTTTGCCGGTGTGAACGGAAGCGGCAAGCACAACAACTGGTCCATCGCCACCGACAGCGGCCATAACCTGCTCTCCCCGGGCGAAACGCCCTATGAAAATGCCCAGTTCCTGCTTTTCCTCTGCGCGGTCATCAAAGCCGTCGATGATTACCAGGATCTTCTCCGCCTGTCGGTTGCCACTGCCGGAAACGACCATCGTCTTGGCGCAAACGAAGCACCGCCTGCCGTCATCTCCATGTTCCTGGGGGATGAGCTGGACGCTGTGCTGAAGGCCATCGAGACGGATACGCCCTACGCAGGCACACAGAAGGTCCGGATGAAGCTGGGCGTGGATGTGCTGCCCCGTTTCAACCGGGATACGACGGACCGGAACCGCACCTCTCCCTTTGCCTTTACCGGCAACAAATTCGAATTCCGCATGCTTGGCTCCTCCAACAGCATTGCCTGCGCCAACATCATGCTCAACAGCGCCGTCGCCGAAAGCCTTAGGATCTACGCCGACCGGCTGGAGGCCGCAGAGGATTTCGAAACGGCCCTGCATGACATGATCAAAAAGACGATCACCGACCACCGGAGGATCATCTTCAACGGCAACGGCTACGATGACGAGTGGATCCGGGAAGCGACCGAGGACCGGGGCCTTTTGAACTACCGTACAACGGCGGACTGCATGCCTCACCTGCTGGATGAAAAGAATGTCCGCATGCTGACCTCTCTGGGCGTCTTTACCATCGATGAGCTGTATTCCCGACGGGATATCATGCTGGAAAACTACTGCAAGACCGTCCTCATCGAGGCAGGCACCATGGTGCGCATGGCCCGGACCCAGATCGCGCCTGCCATCGAGTCCTATACCGCCGCGCTGGCAGAGACGGCCGGCGCCAAGCGGAGTGTGGCACCGCAGCTGAAATGCCGCTACGAGATTGGTCTGATCGAGACCCTCTCCGGCCTTGTCGATACGATCGCCGAGAAAGCAGATCAGCTGGATGCAGCCATCCGGCAGATCGATGAGGCTGCGGACATCGTGGAGGATGCGGAGCTGATCCGCGACCATGTCCTTCCTGCCATGAGCGAGCTGCGCGAGCCCTGCGATAAAGCTGAGCTTCTGACCGCCAAGAGCTTCTGGCCGTATCCGACCTACGGCGATCTACTGTTCGGTGTAAAATAATTTCCTTAGGCAGTCATGATCTTCTTTTCATCCTCCAATCTGGTCAGGAGATCTGCTGAAATGGTCCGGCATCCTGAGCTGCCCCTCAGGATGCCGCCATTTTTTGCCTGTCCGGAAAGAGGGACCGGCGAAATATATCGTAATTTTACACAAAATCATAGCAAATAAATAATTTTTATGCCGCCGCTCTGTAAATGGCTTGTATTTTTCGGTTTTTCAACTTATAATTGTTTGATGCGACAGGCACCGTCACTGGCTTCAGTTTTTTGCTGGACGGGCGGGTGTCTGTTTTTTATTCCAAAATGCTTTAGGATAGTAAAGCTTGAAAGGGGAAAAATCCATGACTCGTTACATTGTCAAGAGAGTCCTTCTGGCTGTCGCCAGTGTGTTCATCATCTGCGCGATCACATTCTTTGCCATGAATGCCATCCCCGGAGGACCCTTCAACTCAGAAAAAGCACTTTCAGAAGCCACAAAGCTTGCACTTGAGCAGCGCTACAACCTGGACAAGCCGGTTCCGGTACAGTTCGTCCTGTATCTGAATAACCTGATCCATGGCGATTTCGGCGTATCCCTGAAGACCGGACGTGACATCGGCACGACGCTGATGGCCTGCTTCAAGGTCTCTGCCAGACTCGGTCTTACGGCTGCTGTCATGGCTGTCATCTGCGGCATCATCCTTGGCTCCCTGGCTGCGCTTTTCCGCAACGGGCTGATCGACCGGATCATCGTGTTCTTCACGACTCTTTTCACCGCTATGCCGTCCTTCGTGTTCGCCACCTTCCTGATGCTGGTCTTCTGCATTACGCTGAAGGTCCTGCCGGTATGGGATGCGTCGAGCAAATCCCTGATCCTGCCGGTCATCGCCCTTATGGCCTACCCGATGGCGTACGTCACCAGACTGACCAAGACCTCCATGCTGGATTCTCTCGGCCAGGATTATATCCGTACTGCCCGCGCCAAAGGTGTACCGATGGTAAAGGTCATCTTCAAGCATGCGCTCCGGAATGCGCTGATCCCCGTCATCACCTATGTCGGCCCGATGCTCGCCTACATCCTGACGGGATCTCTGGTCGTCGAGAACATCTTCACCATCGGCGGTCTGGGACAGCAGTTCGTCAAGTCCATCAATAACCGTGACTACCCCATGATCATGGCTACCACGATTTTCCTGGCCGTTGTCATGGTCATCTGCAACCTTCTGAGCGATATCGCTTACAAGGTCGTTGACCCCCGCATCACTCTGGACTAAGGAGGGCAGGTACATAATGGAAGCAAAGAAAAATCCCTTAAGCATGCAGATCGATCCGGCCCTGTTTGAGGCCGCGACCGAAGATGAAAAACGCCAGGCAGACGTCATGAGCGAATCGACCACCTTCTTCAAGGATGGTATGCGCAAGCTCATGAAGAATCCTCTGGCTGTGGGCTCGATCATTGTTCTTCTGCTGATCATCCTCACCATTACCATTGCACCGCTGGTGGTCCCCTACTCCTACTCGGAGATCATCAAGGTCAACGGCAGGCGTGACCGGAGCAACAAGAACCTTGCTGCCTTTGAATATTCCGAGATGGAGCAGGAATACATTGCCGACGGCGGCGAAGTATTCCCCCACATCCTGGGTACCGATTCCCTGGGCCGTGACTACTTTATCCGTGTCGTCTACGGCGCAAGGATCTCCCTGATCGTCGGCCTGTTCGCCAGCATTCTGGTCCTGATCATCGGTGTCGTCTACGGCTCCATAGCCGGATATACGGGAGGGCGAACGGATCTGATCATGATGCGTATCGTCGATATCATATATTCGCTGCCGGACATGCTGATCATCATTCTGCTGTCCACGGTCCTGCAGCCGCTTCTGGAAAACAGCAGCAACCCGATCGTCAATGCCCTGGGCACCAACATGATCTGTATCTTTATCGTGTTCGGACTGCTCTACTGGGTCGGTATGGCGAGACTGGTCAGAGGACAGATCCTGACCATCAAAAATAATGAATATATCCTTGCGGCAAGATCCATCGGTGCAAAGCCTGCCCACATCATCCGCAAGCATATCATTCCCAACTGTATCTCTGTCATCATCATCACGACAGCGCTGCAGATCCCTTCGGCGATCTTTACCGAGAGCTTCCTGTCCTTCATCGGCATGGGCGTCAATGCTCCTATGCCCTCCCTTGGATCTCTCGCCAACTCCGCCCGTGAAGGTCTGCAGACCTATCCCATGCAGCTTGTTTATCCTGCAGTCCTGATCGTCCTGATCGTTCTGGCTTTCAACCTCCTGGGTGACGGCCTGCGTGATGCCTTCGATCCGAAGCTGCGCAGCAAGTAATGCAGGCAGCGGCAACTGCCGCGCGGATATCAACTGATACAACCGTGATGAAGAAAAAGAGGAAAGCAGGTATATTATGAGCGCAAATACAGAGAATCATACACCGCTGCTGCAGGTCATCGACCTCCACACCTCGTTCAAGACCGACAAGGGTGAGGTAAAGGCCGTCAACGGTGTCACCTATACACTGGAGGCCGGAAAGAGCCTCGGCATCGTAGGAGAATCCGGTTCGGGCAAATCCGTATCCGCCTACTCCATCATGCAGATCCTGGACGGCAACGGCCACATCACCCAGGGAAAGATCCTGTTCAAGGGTGAGGATATTACCCAATATACGCCAAAGCAGATGGAAGAGTTCCGCGGCAAAAACTGCTCCATGATCTTCCAGGATCCCATGACCTCCCTGAACCCGGTCTATACGGTCGGCAATCAGATCATGGAGGCCATCACCACCCACAGCAATGTAAGCAAAAAGGAAGCCCGCAAGAAGGCACAGGAAATGCTGGAGCTGGTCGGCATCAACGATGCCCCCCGCCGCCTGAAGCAGTATCCCCATGAGCTCTCCGGCGGTATGCGGCAGCGTGTCATGATCGCCATGGCCCTTGTGGCTGAACCTTCGATCCTGATCGCTGATGAGCCCACTACCGCTCTTGACGTTACGATCCAGGCCCAGATCCTGGAGCTGATGCTTGAGCTGCAGAAAAAGCTCGGCATGGCCATCATTATCGTTACCCATGACCTGGGCGTCATTGCCCAGATGTCGGATGAGATCGTTGTTATGTACGGCGGACGGATCTGCGAGCGCGGCACGGCAGAGGATATTTTCTACAATCCCTGCCATGAGTACACCAAGGGACTGCTCCGCTCCATCCCGTCGCTGAGCAACATGAAGAAAAAGCTTGTTCCCATCGCCGGCACCCCCATCAATCTGCTGAACATGCCGAAGGGCTGTGCCTTCTGCTCCCGCTGTGACAATGCGATGAAGATCTGTCTGACGGAGGTTCCGCCGGAACTTCGGATCGACAAGACGCATCTGGCCTCCTGCTGGATCAACGTCAGGGACAACAAATATCTCCAGGAAGAAAGTGCGGAGGTGAACGCATGAGCAGCGAATATTTAGTAGAAGTCAAGGATCTGAAACAGCATTTCCCCATCCGTACCGGTTTTATGAAGACGACGTATCTGAAGGCGGTGGATGGCGTTACCTTCTCCATCAAGCCGGGCGAGACCCTCGGCCTGGTCGGCGAGTCCGGCTGCGGCAAGACCACCGTCGGCCGTACGCTCCTGCGTCTTTACAAGCCCACCTCCGGAGAGATCTACTATGACGGCAATCTGATCACCGATGAGAACATGATCAAATACCGCTCAAAGATGCAGATGGTCTTCCAGGATCCATACTCTTCTCTCGATCCGCGTATGACGGTCGAGGAGATCATCGGCGAGCCTCTGGATGTTCACAAGCTGTATTCAACAAAAGCAGAGCGCAGAGAAAAGATCCTGAACCTGATGGAGCTGGTCGGTCTGAACGCCGAGCACGCGACCAGATATGTACATGAGTTCTCCGGCGGCCAGCGTCAGCGTATCGGCATTGCCAGGGCTCTTGCGGTAGAGCCCAGCTTCATTGTCTGCGACGAGGCTGTCTCTGCTCTGGACGTATCCATCCAGGCACAGGTCATCAACATGTTTGAGGAACTGCAGGAAAAGCTTGGCGTTGCCTACCTGTTTATCGCCCACGACCTTCTGGTCGTCCGGCATATCTCCGACCGGATCGCCGTCATGTACCTTGGCCGGATCGTCGAGACAGCCGATGCGGATGAGCTCTATGACAGCCCCATCCATCCCTACACCCAGTCGCTGCTCTCCGCGGTTCCGATCCCGGATCCGCAGATCGCCAAGAGTTCAAAGCGAATCATCCTTGAGGGTGATGTCCCGAGTCCGCTGAAGGTACCCTCTGGATGTGCCTTCCGTACGAGATGCCGCTTTGCCACCGAGAAATGCGCCCAGGAATGCCCGCCCCTGACCGACAGAGGCGACGGCCATCTTGTGGCCTGCTGGAATAAATAAGCATTTTTATTCCGTATATTTATACTTTTTCGTGTCAAATCATTTTCGTTGTAGTATAATAGCCCTGATGTGTTTTCCGCAGAACCGGCAAAGGCTCCTTCAGGCAGAGGAGACGCAAGGCCGGCCTGCGGCTGATGCATAAACAATCACCCGCAGCACCCGCATCCGCATGCGGACCGGAGGCTGCAAAAAATCCAAAGGAGGAAATTTATGAAAAAACGCGCTTTAGCTTTGATTCTTTCCGTAGCTACTGCTGCTGCCCTGCTGACTGCCTGCGGCGGTGGAAGCGCAAGCACCAGCGCACCTGCAGCTGACGCTGCATCTGCATCTGCATCTGCAGCTGAAGAGACTGCCGAGGCTGCTGAGGGAACAGAAGAGGCCGCTCCTGCTGAGACTGCAGAAGTTGGCGAGCCTTACGAGTCCGCTCTGTATCCGACTCCTGAAGGTGTCACCTATGCACCGATCAGAGAGGGAAGCTCCGCTCCCGACTGGTCCGAGTATGAGGCTCTGATCACTGAGATCAAGACGACCACCGACATGGAGAACCGTGTAGCTCTGATGCACCAGGCTGAGGATATCCTGATGGGTACCGCTGCCGTCATCCCGATCTACTATTACAACGATCTGTATCTGCAGAAGACCGATGTTGAGGGTATCTACTCCAACCTGTTCGGCTTCAAGTTCTTCCAGTTCGCCACCTGCCCGAGAGACGTGCTGAAGATCAACCTGGCTTCCGAGCCTGCAAAGGTCGATCCGGCTCTGAACTCTTCCGTAGACGGTGCCTGCCTTGCAGTCAACATGTTCGAAGGTCTTTACACCTACGACGAGAACGGCGCTCTGCAGCCCGCACTGGCTGAGAACACCGAGATCTCCGAGGATGGCATGACCTACACCTTCACCCTGCGTGACGGTCTGAAGTGGTCCGACGGCACTGACCTGACCGCTAAGGATTTCGAGTACGCATGGAAGAGAGCTGCTGCTCCAGAGACCGGTGCTGACTACGGCTACATGTTCGACGCCATCGCAAGAACCGACGACGATCAGCTGGATGTCACCGCTTCCGAGGACGGCAAGACCCTTACCGTTAACCTGGTAGCTCCTTGTGCATACTTCCTTGACCTTGCTGCATTCCCGGCATACCTTCCGGTTCCGCAGGCACAGGTAGAGGCTGCTGAGGGCTGGGAGACCAACCCGGGCGCATGGGCAGCTGAGGCTGGCTTTGTTACCAACGGTGCTTACACCATGACCGCATGGACCCATGAGGAGTCCATCGTTCTGACCAAGAACGACAACTACTGGAGAGCTGACGAGGTCACCATCCCGGAGATCGATCTGATGCTGTCTGCTGACGATACCGCTATCCTGGCTGCTTACAATGCAGGCAACCTTGACTTTGCTGATACCGTTCCGACCAACGAGATCGCTTCCCTGATGAACAACCCCGATTTCCATGTTATCGACAACCTGGGAACCTACTACGCAGCATTCAACGTAAACAGCCCGATCTTCGAGGGCAAGACTGTTGACCAGGCTATCGCCATGAGAAAGGCTTTCGCTATCCTGATCGACCGTCCGTACATCGTTGAGACTGTTGGCCAGACCGGACAGAAGGTCGCTACCTCCTACATCCCGGCAGGAATGGCTGACGGCAACGGCGGCGTATTCAAGCAGAACAACGATTCCTACAGCTTCCCGATGGACGAAGGCTACTATCCGGAAGAGGTTTCTGACGAGGCATTCGACGAGGCTATTGCCCTTCTCGAGTATGCAGGCTATAAGTTCGATGAGAACGGCATGCTGTCTGCTGAGACCCCGATCAACATCACCTACCTGACCAACGATGGTACCGGCCATATCGCTGTTGCTGAGATCATGCAGCAGGATTTCGCTGAGATCGGCATCAACATGACCATCGATACCCGTGAGTGGAACGTATTCCTGGATGAGAGAAAACAGGGTAACTTCGACTTCGCTCGTGAGGGATGGCTTGCAGACTTCAACGATCCGATCAACATGCTTGAGATGTGGACCTCTGCTTCCGGTAACAACGACTGCCAGTTCGGCCGCTAATTACCTGAAGAAAAAATTGAAACGGATCTTTTGATCCGCTGAAATGAAAGCCCTCGCCGGAAATCCGGCGGGGGTCTTTTTCTATCTCTTATTTAACTGTACACCTTCGGGAGTGTTTCATCCTGCAAAAAATTTAATGCAGCCCACGCTCCGGAAGACATTAAAGCAAACATTCTGCAGGCCCGACAGGGCCGAAGCCGTTTGCGTAATGCTTTCCGGGCCGTGGGCTGTTTTCATCTGCTTTTCATATGTACGGCGGTCTTGCAAAGAAGTCCGGCTCCCTCTTTCCTTCTACCGGTACAAGGCTTACCGCCGGCAGGCCTTCTGCCAGAGCTCTCTCCTTGTTCAGGTAGCCGGAGCTGTTGATCATCTTCGTGGTATCCGCACTGATGATCCCTACGTGCGTGACAGGCGGCATATCGCGGTTTCTCCGGTCTTTCGATAGAAAACGTGCCGACCGGTAGAAAACCAGATCTCCGGGCCGTACAAGGCTGGGATCCGTAAAGCATGCGCCTTGTTCCATCAGCTGTCCGGCAAGCATTTCGGACCTCCGGCCGATCCCGGTTTCTTTTATCTCCTGCATGAGTGTCTCGATCGATATGCCAAGCTGTTCTGCCTTTTCCAGATCAAGTCCTTCGGGGCAGGCAAGATAGGGCCGACCGATCCGCTCTGCTATATTGATATAACGATCCGGCAGCTGAAAATACCGGGACAGATCCATATCGACCTGCGGACTTGGGGTCAGTCCCCTGACCGTTCCAAAGGCATAGGGACTCTCCTCATAGGGGATCCCGGCAAGGACCAGCAGCACCAGCGTCGCACAATCTATATTTCCTTTGTTATCATGCTCCGTGTCATAAATACTGTAACCGGAAAGGAATGTCCCTGCTCCCGTAGGAATAGATCAGTTCTTCCGCTTTATCCAGATAGGAACCGGCGATCTCCAGTATTTTGCTAACTGTAGTATCTTTGCCATTCATTTCGCGCCTTCCCATGACCTTCCCCCCTGCCGTCTTTTTTAACTTGTGCCGGTTATGATCTGCTGTGTACAGAGACGGGAGCCCTCCCGGCTGAGTTATACAGCAGCAACGCGCCAAGGGATCAGGAAGGCCAGCAAAAAGCGTACGGCCAAAATGCTCATTGGCTCCATGCTCTGCAGCAGGGTCTTGGAAAAGAGGAAGGATGTCCCTCTTGCCGCAAATACTGCCAGAAGCAGGAGCCTGGCTTTTCCTCTGCTCATCATACCTTCACCTTTCTCATACGCAAACATCCTGCACGGGCAGAAGTTCTTCTTCCCATGCAGGATGTCTGCTGTCGTTACCTGAATTGTAATGTAAAAACCTTCGCTCGCGAATCGTTGTCTATCAGGGCAGGCGAAGAACCTCGCCTTCATAGATGTAGTCGGCGTATTCCACCGGATTGACTGGTGTCTTTCCATATTTTCTGGCGTTGGCAACAAGAATGTCCGCATTCAGCACGACCAGGATCGCCGTCGTTGTATCGAACTTATCAGCAATTGAGCTCAGGGTATCGCCCTTCTGTACGGTGTAGGTCTTGCCTTTGCCGCTCGCCTCACCAAACTTGCCGCCGCTGACCTGTTCCAGATCCTGGAGCTTTAATTCATCTGCCATATGCTTTTCCTCTCTTTGTCTGTTTTTACCGGTACCGGCATCGATAAGGTTCTTTAGGTATCCCTCATCTTCCATTCCCCATTGTATAAGAATAGCAGCCGGAAGTCCAACCATTTTTTCAGTCTCTCCGGATCCGCGGCACAAAACCTCTGTCCGATCACCGTTTATCCATGGCGCAAAGGACTTTCATCTCCAGGAATCCATTTGTGCTAAAAACATATCGATTGTTTCCGCTTACATAAGATTTGTGTAACCCATCAGCATCTCGTCCACGGCGCGGGCAGCGTTTCTCCCCTCTGCGATCGCCCAGACGACCAGAGATTGTCCCCGGTGCATGTCGCCTGCCGTGAACACCTTATCCCTTGAGGATGCGTAACTCCCTGCATCCGTCTTTACATTAGTGCGCCCATCGACTGCGACGCCAAAGCTTTCTGTGACATACGCTTCGCTCCCAAGGAATCCGGCAGCGATCAGCACCAGCTGGGCCGGCACCTCCTTCTGGCTTCCCTCCACGGGAACCATACGGATCCTTCCGGTCGCATCATTCTTTACCGGCTCGAGGGATACCAGGATGGCGCCCTTCAGCCTACCCTTCCTGTCCTTGACAAATTCACTGACCGTGGTCTGGTATATCCGCGGATCCTCCCCAAATTTCCAGATCGCTTCCTCCTGGCCATAGTCTGTCTTCAGGATGCGCGGCCATTCCGGCCAGGGGTTTGAGGGAAGTCGTGTAATAGCCGGCTTTGGCATCATCTCCAGCTGTGTCACGCTTTTTACCCCGAGGCGGATGCAGGTCCCCACACAATCGTTGCCGGTATCTCCGCCACCGATGACGATCACGTCCCTGCCTTTGACCTCCCGGTCCGGCAGCTTCTTAAAATCACTGTCCAGCAGCTGTTTTGTCACACTGCCGAGAAAATCCACCGCAAAATGAATTCCCTTTGCATCCCGCCCCGGCACCTGGATATCTCTTGGCTGCGAGGCTCCGCAGGCCAGTATGACCGCATCGTACCCCTCCATAAGCTTTCCAGGCTGCACCGTCCTCCCGACGTCTGCATTTAGGACAAAACGCACACCTGCCTGCTCCATCAGCTTTACTCTCCGGTCGATCACCGCTTTGTCCAGCTTCATATTCGGAATGCCATAGCGCAGCAGTCCGCCCGGCCGATCCTTCCGCTCATAGACGGTCACCTCGTGGCCGCGACGGTTCAGCAGCTGAGCTGCGGCCAGCCCAGCCGGGCCGCTGCCGACCACGGCCACGCGCTTTCCTGTGCAGACCGGAGGCACCGGCTCCCGGACCAGATCATGGGCAAAGGCATACTCGATCACGGTTTTCTCGATCTCCTTTGTCGCGACCGGCGCATCGTGACATCCGCAGGTGCAGGCTGCCTCACAGAGCGCCGGGCATACCCGACTGGTAAACTCCGGGAAGCTGTGGGTCACCGACAGACGCCGCCAGGCCTCGGCCATCCTGCCCCGGTATACCAGATCGTTGATCTCTGGAACCAGGTTGTGCAGCGGGCAGCCGGATGCCATGCCGCTGATCATGACGCCTGCCTGACAGAAGGGGATCCCGCAGTCCATACATCTCGCGGCCTGCTTCTGCTGTTCGGCACGGGGCAGCCGGTCATGGAATTCCCTGAAATCCTGCACTCTCTCCTGTTCCATGCGAACGGCTCCCTCTTTTCTTTCATATTCCAGAAATCCGGTCGTTTTTCCCATCCGTGTTACCTCCTCAAAAGACCGTGCAAAAACGTCATCCCCCGCAGGGCGGCGCCCGATGCCGCGGCTCCTGTCATTTCTTTCTTACTGTCCCACAAATTCCCGGAAGGCCTCGACTCTGGCCGTTTCCGGATCCGCACCCTGCTCCTGGGCTTCCGCGATCAGCCGAAGCATCTCCTTGTAATCCTCCGGAATGATCTTCTTAAACTGAGGTACATACCGGTCGAAATCCTTCAGGATCTCCGCCGCCTTACAGGAGCCTGTATTTGCCGCGTGTGCCTCGATCATCTGACGCAGCTCCTCCAGATCGCTCTTGTACCGCACATCCTCCATACGGACCATCTGCTTGTTCAGGTTCCGGTACAGCCGGTTGTCCTCATCCAGGACATAGGCGATGCCGCCGCTCATTCCTGCCGCAAAATTCTTTCCTGTTGGTCCAAGGATGACGACGCAGCCACCGGTCATATATTCACAGCCATGCTCGCCAACGCCCTCGACAACGGCTTTTGCGCCGGAATTGCGGATGCAGAACCGTTCGCCGGCCATTCCCGCGATAAAGGCCTGACCGGAAGTCGCTCCGTAGAGCGCCACATTGCCGACAAGTATATTGCTGTGGGGATCATAGCCCGCATCCTCCGGTGCCGTCAGGATCAGCTTGCCTCCTGAAAGTCCCTTTCCAAAATAGTCATTGGAGTCTCCGCAAAGGCGGATCGTCAGTCCGGCCGGAATAAAGGCACCAAAGCTCTGTCCGCCGGATCCTTTCGCGTCGATACAGATCGTATCCTCCGGCAGTCCCATGGGATGCTTTCTGGTGATCTCTGCGCCAAGCAGGGTTCCAAGGGCCCGGTCCGTATTCAGGACCGGTATCGTTTTTGCTGCTTTTCTACCCTCTTCCACTGCCCGCCGGATCTCCTGATCGGACAACAGCAGCCGCTCATCTAGTGTATCCTGCAGATGGAAGTCATAGCTGTTTTCCGGCTGGAAGGTAGACTGCTGCCGGTCGGCCCCTGACATATCCATCAGGATCCTGGACAGATCGATCTTCTTCTCTTTTCCGGAAAGTCCGTCCCTTACCTTCAGAAGATCGGTCCGGCCGACCAGCTCATCGATGGAACGCACGCCGAGAGATGCCATGATCTCCCGCAGCTCTCTGGCGATAAAAAGCATAAAGTTTTCGACATACTCCGGCTTCCCGGAAAAGCGTTTCCTAAGCTCCGGGTTCTGGGTGGCCACGCCCATCGGGCAGGTATCCGACTGGCAGACCCGCATCATCACACAGCCCATGGTGATCAGCGGCGCTGTGGCAAAACCGAACTCCTCCGCGCCAAGGATCGCCGCGATGGCCACATCCCGGCCGCTCATCAGCTTTCCATCCGTCTCGATCACCACCTGGTTTCTAAGGCCGTTGGCCAGCAGGGTCTGATGAGTCTCCGCAAGACCCAGCTCCCAGGGAAGGCCTGCATTGTGGATCGAGCTTAAGGGAGCCGCGCCGGTCCCTCCGTCATACCCGGAGATCAGGACCACGCCGGCGCCCGCCTTGGCCACACCGGCTGCCACCGTGCCGACGCCCGCTTCGGAAACCAGCTTGACGGATATTCTTGCATTCTTGTTGGCATTTTTCAGATCGTAGATCAGCTGAGCCAGATCTTCGATCGAGTAGATGTCATGATGCGGCGGCGGCGAGATCAGGCTCACGCCTGGCGTTGAATGCCTGGTCCTGGCGATCCAGGGATAGACCTTTTTCCCGGGCAGATGACCGCCTTCGCCGGGCTTTGCACCCTGGGCCATCTTGATCTGGATCTCCTTTGCGCTGACCAGATAGCGGCTGGTCACACCAAAGCGCCCGCTGGCCACCTGCTTGATGGCTGAGCTCCGGTCATTATCGGTTCCGGCAGACAGGATCCTCTCCTCGCTCTCGCCGCCCTCCCCGCTGTTGGACTTTCCATGCAGATGGTTCATGGCAATGGCCAGAGTCTGGTGCGCCTCCTCGGAGATGGAGCCATAGGACATGGCACCGGTCTTGAACCGCTTTACGATCTCTGTCTCAGGTTCGACCTCCTCCAGAGGAACACTGTGCTCAGGATAGCAGAAATCCATCAGGCTGCGCAGATACCCGGTATCCTCCGCATTGACCATGCGGGTATACTCCAGAAACAGCGCATAGCTTCCTTCCCGCACAGCCTGCTGCAGCTTATGGATCGTCTGTGGATTGTACCTATGGTGTTCTCCCTGGCTGCGCTCCTTGTGCCTGCCCATGGCTGTCAGCTCCAGATCAACCGGCAGACCCAGGGGATCAAAGGCTCTGCTGTGCTGTTTGTCGACAGCGTTTCCGATATCCTCCAGACCGATCCCGCCGATACGGCTGACCGTCCCGGTAAAGTAATCATTGATGACATCCTCCGATATGCCCACCGCCTCAAAGATCTTGCTGCCCTGGTAGGACTGGATCGTGGAGATACCCATCTTGGAGGCGATCTTTACAATCCCGGAGAGAACCGCATTGTCGTAGTCGTTGACCGCCGCATAATAATCCTTGTCCAGCAGCTCCTCCTCCACCAGCTCGGCGATCGTGGCATGGGCCAGATAGGGATTGACGGCACAGGCACCATAACCGAGAAGCGCCGCAAAATGATGCACCTCCCGGGGCTCTCCGGATTCCAGGATCAGGGACATGGCCGTACATTTCTTCGTATCGACCAGGTGCTTATGCACAGCAGCAACCGCCAGGAGCGACGGGATCGCCACGTGGTTTTCATCCACTCCGCGGTCGGAAAGGATCAGGATATTGGCTCCCTCCCTGTAGGCCCGGTCGACCTCGACAAACAGGTGGTTCAGTACGCGCTTCATGGGCGTGCTCTTGTAAAACAGGATCGAGACTCTGGCGACCTTGAAGCCGTCCTTTTTCATGGCTCCGATCTTCAGCAGATCCAGATCGGACAGGATCGGATTGCTGATCTTCAGAACATGGCAGTTCTGGGGATGCTCCTCCAGAAGATTTCCGTCCGTACCGACATAGACCGTGCGGGAAGTGACGATCTCCTCTCTCTGAGCATCAATAGGAGGATTCGTCACCTGGGCAAAGAGCTGCTTAAAGTAATAGAACAGCGGCTGATACTGGTCTGAGAGCGCTGCGATCGGTGTATCCACGCCCATGGATCCGATAGCCTCTGTGCCGGACAGCGCCATGCTCAGGATGCTGTCATGGTAATTTTCCCAAGTATAGCCAAATGCCTTCTGCAGTGTCTTTCTGTAGTCTCCGTTGATGCCAGGAACCCGGTGGTTTGGGATCTTCAGGTCGGAGAGCTGGAGAAGATTCCGGTCCAGCCATTCGCCGTAGGGCTTCGCGCAGGCATATTTCTCTTTGAGCTCATGGTCATAAATGATCTTTTTCTGTTTTGTGTCCACCAGCAAAAGCTTCCCCGGATGGATCCGCTCTTTTTTGATGATATGCCGTTCCTCCAGGGGCAGTACGCCCACCTCGGAGGAAAGGATCACACGGCCGTCGTCTGTGACCACGTACCTGGAGGGTCTAAGGCCGTTCCGGTCCAGGATCGCGCCCATGACATCGCCGTCGGAAAACAGGATCGATGCCGGCCCGTCCCAGGGCTCCATCATCGTGGCATAATACTGGTAGAAATCCCGCTCCTCCTGGGAAAGGGTCTCATTGTGCGCCCAAGGCTCCGGGATCATGATCATCGCTGCCAGCGGCAGATCCATGCCGCTCATAAGCAGAAACTCCAGCGTATTGTCCAGCATGGCGGAATCGGATCCGCTCTGGGAGATCACCGGCAGCACCTTGGTCATATCCTCTTCGGAAAACAGCCTGGTATGCATCGTTTCCTCCCGGGCCAGCATCTTATCCGCATTCCCCTTGATCGTATTGATCTCGCCGTTGTGGACGATAAAACGGTTCGGATGGGCACGGTTCCAGCTCGGTGCTGTGTTTGTGGAGAAGCGCGAATGCACCATGGCAATGGCCGACGCATAATCCGGATCTGTCAGATCTGTAAAGAACGTCCGCAGCTGACCGACAAGTAACATGCCCTTGTAGACAATGGTCCTGCAGGACAGGGAGGGTACATAGGTGTTGACGCTGCTCTGTTCAAATTCTCTTCGTACGATATAGAGTATCCGGTCAAAATCGGTATCCTCACCGACTCCCTCAGGCCGCCGGATAAACACCTGCCAGATATCCGGCATACACTCCTTTGCCCGTCTGCCAAGGACAGAAGGATCAGAGGATACCCGTCTCCAGGCAAGGATCGACAGCCCCGCCTTTCTGGCAATGATTTCAAACAGAGACCTGGCATGGCGCATCTCCAGATCCTTCTGCGGGAAAAAGAACATGCCGACACCGTACTGTCTCTCTCCGGGCAGCTCTGTCCCCTGTGCCTTCATGATCCGGCAGAAATACCGATGCGGGATCTGGGTCAGGATTCCGACGCCGTCGCCGGTCTTTCCCTCGGCGTCCTTTCCGGCGCGGTGCTCCAGATTCTCCACGATCGCCAGCGCATCATCCACGATCTGATGGCTCTGTCTGCCCTCAATATCGATGACGGCACCGATCCCGCAATTATCATGCTCGAATTCCGGGGAATACAGCCCTTCCCTCCGGATCCTTTCCAACTGATCTGCTGCCATCCTTTCTCCTCCTGTATCATAGTAAAATAGGTGTATGCCTGCGCGCTCCACAAAACGTTTCACAGGAAATTGGAACCACTTCCCAAATGAAAAAAAGCGCTCCAGATCATCTGATCTGAAGCGCCTTTGCCTCTCAATTTATCTTCTGCTGCCCTTGTGCATTACAGCTATTATAAAATTAGATCTGCCGATTGTAAACGGTCACGGAACGACTGTGCATCGCTGTTATATCTGTTCTGTATCATAACAAAAGGAAACTGCTATAGTTTAGGCAGTCTGGCCTTTACTGACCGCACAGATCTCTGGACATCTCAGCTATGCAAACAGACCGTATCAAATGCTGCCTATTCTTATCTACCAGTATATATCAATATCTATTTTTGACTGTTTTCCCGTTCTGGTGCGTTTGTCCTAAGCCGGCGCTGCACGCTTGGGATTGATTCTGAGTTATAGAAAAATGAAATCCCTCTATCTGTTCTTTTCTACATCCTGCCAATTCTTGTTCATCAGGATCTCTGCATTTTCTCCGAGGAAGACGGTTCCTGCCTCCTCGTCTCCTGTCAGCTGATACAGCATCCACGCAGTCATGTATCCATCGGAGCGCATCAGCATTTGTTCGTGTTCTGCTCCAACTGCCCGTGCCCGGACCTTCTGCACTTCATCAGCAATACTGTTGTAATTTGCAATTTGCGCGGAAAGCGGCGATACACCGCCGTATCCTTTTTCCGGATCATTGCCTAAATCGTCAGACTTCCCGGTGCCGGCAGCCATAAAATATGGAATCTTGATCTTCGCAGGATCATACTCCCAACCCATGTTTTTTGCCAGTGTCTGATAGGCGGCGCTTCCAGTGAATATGGTTTTGTAACGGACACCGTTTTCATAATTTGTTACGGCGCAGATCGCGCCGGCTCCGCCCTGCGAATAGCCGATAATACCCATGCTGTCATAGTCGATCTTACCGGAAAGCACACTGTCGGAAGGAATGTTCAGCATGAAATCCAAGGTAAGGGAGGCCGTTTCACCGTTTCCGGTCTGGCCGTCCTCGTTCCCGACCACGATAAAACCCCAGGAGGCCAGACGCGGGAAGAACGG
>OCTX014567868.1_pt1 | contig 41547 bp, 38 predicted proteins | sample 1539691 | NCBI WGS metagenome assembly OCTX01 (sample SAMN02144231, study PRJEB22623) | gut metagenome | biome: sheep rumen | host: Ovis aries | place: New Zealand
CACCTGCTCTGATACATGACATCGATGAGGAGCAGCGGGAAATCATTATGGATCTGCCCGAGGGATTATTGTCATTATAAGAAAAAGAATGATGAAGAAACAAATAGCAATCTTAGGTTCTACAGGAAGCATCGGCACGCAAGCCCTCGACGTGATAGCCGAGCATAGCGACCTGTACGAAGTATATTGTCTGACTGCCAACAACAAAGTGGAGCTGTTGGCACAGCAGGCACGGCGCTTTAAACCCGCTGCCGTAGTCATCGCCAATGAGGCTCGCTACGAGGAGCTGCGGACTCTGCTGGCAGATGAGCCAGACATCAAAGTATATGCAGGGAAGCAAGCCCTCGACGAGATCGTGGAAGCAGATCCTATCGACATGGTGCTCACCGCCATGGTGGGCTTCGCGGGTCTCTCCCCTACTGTTCATGCCATCAAGGCACGGAAGAAGATCTGCTTAGCGAACAAGGAGACACTGGTGGTAGCCGGTGAGCTCATCTGTCAGCTGGCCAACGAGTACCATGCTCCGATCCTTCCCGTTGACAGCGAGCACTCCGCCATCTTCCAGAGTCTGGCGGGTGAGGGTGACAACCCCATCGAGAAGATTCTGCTCACTTGCTCTGGCGGTCCGTTCCGACTGATGAACGAGGAGCAGATAGCCAAGGTAACAGCCGCTGACGCCCTGCGCCATCCAACATGGGACATGGGAGCGAAAATCACCATCGACTCCGCCTCCCTGATGAACAAAGGCTTCGAGGTGATCGAAGCCAAATGGCTCTTCGGCGTGCCCGCAGAGAAAATCCAGGTGCTCATCCACCCGCAGAGCATCGTTCACAGCGCCGTGCAGTTCATCGACGGATCGGTGAAAGCCCAGTTGGGTGTGCCCGACATGCGCCTGCCCATCCAGTATGCCTTCTCCTATCCCGACAGACTGACCTTATCGGGCGACCGTCTCGATCTCTTCAAGCATCCGCTGGAATTCTTCGAGCCCGACCTGAAGCGGTTCCGCTGTCTGGCTCTGGCCTTTGAGGCCATCCGCCGAGGTGGCAACATGGCCTGTATCGTGAATGCCGCCAACGAGGTTGTGAACGAGGCATTCCGCCATGACCGCTGCTCGTTCCCGCAGATGGCAGAGATCATCGAACAAACCATGCAACGGACCACCTTCGACAAGAATCCGTCGCTGGATACCTATTTTAAGACAGATGCTGAAGCACGAAGCATTGCCTCAGAACTATTAAACAAACAATAAACAATGGAAGTATTTTTGATCAGACTGTTACAGTTCATGCTCGCCATCTCTCTCCTGGTTCTTCTCCATGAGGGTGGCCATTTCTTTTTCGCCAAGCTCTTCGGTGTACGCGTAGAGAAATTCTACCTGTTCTTCGACCCTTGGTTTCACCTTTTCGAGTTCAAACCTAAAAACAGCGATACAGCCTATGGCATCGGATGGCTGCCTCTGGGTGGCTATTGTAAAATCGCCGGTATGATCGACGAGAGCTTCGATACCGAGCAGATGAAACAACCCGAGCAACCTTGGGAGTTCCGCAGTAAGCCAGCATGGCAGCGTCTGCTCATCATGATCGGCGGCGTTCTCGTGAACTTCCTCTTAGCGTTATTCATCTACTCCATGGTGCTTTTCCACTGGGGGGATGAGTATATCGCCGTGAAGGATATGTCGATGGGATTCAAATTCAACACCGAGGCCAAACAGATCGGTTTCCAGGACCATGATGTTCTTTTGGCTTACGACGGTAAGGCTTTTGACCGCTATGATGTGGATGTGTTCCGTCATCTGGCCGATGCCCAGAACATCACGGTGAAGCGTGGCAGTCAGGAGGTAACGATCCAGATGCCCGAGGAGATGAGTCTGATCAAGATGCTGCAGGCCGATCCTGCCTTCGCCCGTCCGTTCGTACCCGCAGAGATCGACAGCGTACTGCCAGAGACCCCTGCTGCCAAGATCGGTATGGAGAAAGGCGACAAGATTCTTGCCATCAACAACAAGCCTGTTGACTCCTGGAACGAGTTCGTCTATCAGATAGGAGTCCTGAACGATGTTCTCTCTACAGCGAAGAGCAGTGCCGACAGTATGAAGACCCGTACCGTGCAACTGGTTTACCAGTCGAAGAAAAGCGGAGCAACGGATACGACTCAGGTGGTGCTCTCTCCCGAGATGCGCTTAGGAGTGAGCCAGACATCCATCGCCTCCTACTACAAGCCCACGCAGCTACGCTACAACTTCTTCGAGAGCTTCCCAGCAGGTATCAAATATGGTCTGGGCGTGCTTCGCGGTTATGTGAACGACCTGAAATATGTGGCTACGGCAGATGGTGCCAAGTCGTTAGGCGGCTTCGGAGCTATCGGCAGCCTGTTCCCTCCGGTATGGGACTGGATGATGTTCTGGCGTATGACGGCTTTTCTCTCCATCATCCTCGCCTTCATGAACATCCTGCCCATCCCTGCACTCGACGGCGGTCATGTGCTGTTCCTCCTGTACGAGATCATCACGGGCCGTAAGCCCAGCGAGAACTTCATGATCAAGGCCGAATATGTGGGCTTCACCATCCTCATCCTCCTCATGATTGTGGCTAACCTGAACGATATCCTCAGGTGGTTAGGGTATATGTAAGAAAGATGAGGGATGAAGGATGAGGGATGAAGGATGAAGGATGAAGGATTAGGGATTAGAGATTAGAGAGATGATGACGAATGAAGATTTCGACATAAGAAGAGAGACACTGTCATCGGCAGAGAAGGAGTTTGAGAATGCTTTGCGCCCTCTCCGCTTCAGTGATTTCAGTGGACAGAAGAAGGTGGTGGAGAACTTGGAGGTATTTGTGGAAGCAGCCAAATACCGCGGTGAACCGCTCGACCACACCTTGTTGCACGGTCCTCCCGGACTGGGTAAGACTACCTTGTCGAACATCATCGCCAACGAGTTGGGCGTGGGGTTCAAGATTACCAGCGGACCCGTGCTTGACAAGCCTGGTGACTTAGCCGGTATCCTTACTTCATTGGAGACGAACGACGTTCTTTTCATTGATGAGATCCACCGTTTGTCACCAGTGGTGGAAGAGTATCTCTACTCCGCCATGGAGGACTACCGCATCGATATCATGATCGATAAAGGACCGTCGGCGCGTTCCATCCAGATAGACCTGAACCCCTTTACGTTGGTTGGTGCCACCACCCGCAGCGGACTGCTTACGGCTCCGCTACGTGCCCGCTTCGGCATCAACATGCACTTGGAGTATTATGAGCCGGAGGTGCTGCAGAAGATCATCAAGCGCTCTGCCTATATCCTGAAAGTCCCCATCACCGACGAGGCATCCATGGAAATCGCCCGTCGGTCAAGAGGAACGCCCCGTATTGCCAACGCACTGCTGCGCCGTGTACGTGATTTCGCCCAAGTAAAAGGCAACGGCAGCATCAATACCGACATCACCAAGATCGCCCTCAGTGCCCTGAACATCGACCAGTATGGTCTCGACGAGATCGACAACAAGATCCTGCTTACCATCATCGATAAGTTCAAGGGGGGACCAGTGGGCGTGGGTACGATTGCCACAGCCATCGGTGAGGATGCCGGCACTGTGGAGGAGGTCTATGAGCCTTTCCTCATCATGGAGGGGTTCATCAAACGCACCCCACGCGGACGCATGGCCACCGAACTGGCTTACCGCCATTATGGGCGTAACCCCTATACTGGCAACATCATGGAGCCCGGACTCTTCGAGTAAATGTAACAGAGGGACGGTTCTTTTGTTTATCAAAAGAACCGTCCCCGTGTTATCATCAGAGTGCTATCGGACCGCAGCCCATGCAACTCGTGGTTCCCAGGGCAGTAAGGGCTGCCGTAAGGATGCTGACGATGACCTGAATGATGGCCTTCCAAGTGTCTTTGTTCTTCATGGTATAAGATTATTAAAGGGTTTAACTCATTTCGGATTCGTTATAATCGAGGGGGCGGGCGCCCTTCGCCCCCTCTGATAGCTACTCTCCGCTGCCGGCTTCACCGTCCTCATCAGTCTGCTCCACCTCGACCTTCAACAGATTTTCGGTATTGATGAAATCAGCCTGTTTGATGAACTGTCGGCTGGAGATATTCTCCTCCTGGGCCTGCTCGGGCAGGAATCGGATGTGTAGCGCCTTCAGGTGCTTGGCCACATTGAAGTCCTCCTTCTTCTCCGCACCGTTCTTCTGGTTTTCCAACGTGCAGTAGAACGTGCCCAGACCGTCGATCTTCACCTTCTTCGAGTTGAGCAGCATCTCAATCAGACAGCTGCGGAACTTCTCCAGTACACCGAACACCACGTCGGGCGTGTAGATGGAGCCGTGCTCAGAGATGTGCTGTGCCAGCTTGCGCGTGTTAAGCGTCTCAATGCTCTTGATCTGCGCGTACCACTTGCCGAAGGCATGCGACTGGCTGTTCGTGTTTTTCTTTACTTCATACAAGATTTTTGCCATAATCACTTTGTTTTTTAATAGTATTAGATTCACTTGCGACTGACTACATCGGGCAGCCGACATCCCGCTTTTGAAAGGGTGAAAGTTGAAAGATTGAATAGTTGAAAACGTCTTCCCGGGCTTCGTTTTTTACTTTTTCACCTTTTCACTTTTTACCTTTTTCATATTGCAAAGGTACAACATTTTTTGCTCAATTCCAATACTTCCCCCTCGATTTGACGTCATTGGGACGTCAAAGTAGCTCAAATTCGGCAATAACAGGGGGACGGTTCTTTTGTTATATCCCCCTGTTATCATCCCTGTTATCTCGAGCCGTAATTACGAGGCCCCGATTCCGTAAATTTCGAGCCTCGAAGGTTACGTTTGCCGATAGTGGCAAGGCAGGACTCATCTTGTTCAGGATGACAAATGACAAATGACAGTTATTGAAAAAGTGTGGATGATTCAGATTAGTATTATATATATTATAATATATATAATACTAATAACTCACTTCTTTTCAATTTCAGAAAACTGTCATCTGTCATAACTGTCATTGGTCATCCGTGGTAACTGAGGACGCTGTTTGCAGGCTTTTTGTTGAATTGTTTGGTGGTATCATGGGAATTGCTTATCTTTGCAGGCAGTTAACTGTTTAGTCTAAGAATATGGCAAAGAAAATCAACAATAAAGAGCACGAACCGAAAAAGGTGGTCGCAAAATGTGACCACCCTAGCGAGGTGGTTGCATTTTGCAACCACCCTGTTGTAACAGAGGGACTGTTCTTTTGTTACACTTTTGTTACACGCTAATTTCTGTATCAAAAGAACCGTCCCCATGTTTTCCAGAAGATGTCAGTTAAAAAAAGTTAGCCAAAATGGTACACAATTCACATATTTATTGTATCTTTGCAACCGAACATACATATAAAAGAAAGATTATGTTAGTAGTAACAGGCAGAGATTTCAGGGCAAACACGGCTAAATACGTGGGTGTAGCCCTTCGTGGTGAGGATGTGGTGGTGAAATCACGTGCAGGCAGTTTCCGTGTCGTTCCCATTAGCGAGGATGACATCATCGTCAACAAGCGCGACCTCAGTACCGAACTTCGTGGGGCGCTCTTAGAGGCGAAAGAGTCAATAGAAGGCAAACGGAAGTTGAACACACTTGACAATCTGATCAATGAACTTCGAGATTCAAACCTCTAGTTATTTTGATACTGAAGCCAAGCGACTGGCTAAGCGTCACCGTAGCTTCATTGATGATTTGCAAGACTTCCGAGATAGCCTTCTGAAGAACCCCTTTCAGGGCACGGAACTTTCACCCGGTATACGCAAAGTCCGTCTTACCATCGAGTCGAAAGGTCGTGGCAAGTCGGGCGGTGCTCGTGTTATCACGTTTACCTATTGGGTTGACGAGGAGAATGGTGTAGTCATACTCTTGCTGCTTTACGACAAATCCGATGCCAGCAACATCAAGATGAATGTGGTTCGGCAGATTATTAAAGATATGGGCCTTGACTGTCAGGAACTGCAAAGTGAAGGGAAACTGAAAGCTGTGGATATAATAAAGGAAGAAGAAAACGGAAAGGAATAGATTGTGCCATTTGATCTGGCACATTTTTCATATCTACCCGATATAAATCTAAGCTTTTTGCAGAAAAAACATGAAATCGGGGTTTATATCGGTTTTTATTTGTATTTTTGCAACCGAAATGTGGTTCGCCGCATGTTCGAGAGATCTTTTCTTATGATATAAGCGTTTGCTATTGATCTATCCACATTAGAACCTAGGAAATTCTGAAAGAATAGACGAGAAAAGTAGACAAGTTGCTAGCGCACTCGTTACGAGTGGGCTTACTTGTCTTTTCTCGGGTTTCCTAGGACCTTAATGTGGGGCAGGTAATGACCCACTTTTTGTGTCTTATGGGAACAGCTATTTAGGGAGAGAAAAGATAGTGACGCCTAAATAGCAAACAAAATGGCAAAGACTTATTGGAGTGAAGACAGATTTGTGAATGCTGTCATCAAGGGCGATTGTATCAAAGTGATGCGACATCTCCCTGATGGCTGTATAGATATGGTACTGTGTGATTTGCCATATGGCACTACACAGAATAAGTGGGATAGTATTGTCCCGCTTGATAAATTGTGGGCAGAATATAGGCGCATCGTTAAACCTAATGGTGCGATAGTGTTAACTTCTCAGGGATTGTTTACTGCTGCGCTGATTATGAGTCAGCCGAAATTATTCAAATACAAGTGGGTTTGGGAGAAGTCAAAACCAACCAACTTCCTGAATGCAAAGAAACAACCGTTGAGAAAACATGAAGACGTTTGTGTTTTCTACAATAAGCAACCTATATACAATCCCCAGATGACAGAAGGAGAACCCTACGACAAAGGTGTTCGTAAGAACCAATTGAGTGGCAGCTATGGTGACTTCCAACCCGTACATGTGTATAGTGATGGCAAACGATATCCAACTGATGTCGTATATTTCAAAACAGCAGAAAGTGAAGGTGAGGTATTTCACGCAACTCAAAAACCTGTGGAACTTGGAAGATATTTCGTTCGCACTTACACCAACCCTGGAGATATTGTTCTTGATAACACTAGCGGTAGTGGTTCTTTCCTTGTTGCTGCTCTAATGGAGGGTCGCAACTTTGTTGGTATTGAGAAGAATGCCGATACGGAACTATTTAAGGGAGAGAAAATCGACTATATTAAGAAAACAGAAGAAAGACTAAAGGCTGCTTGGCAACATCTTGACGCTGAAAGGCGGGAAATCCTTCGACAATGCAATGTGATAAACGACTTTTAAAAACTAATTCCTATGACTACTATCCGAAAAAACGAAAGAAGTTGGGCCATTGAACTTATATCACAGATTAATCAGTTCTCAACGGATAACGATTTGATAATCAAGAGAGCTGGTGGTGAGACAACAGTGAGTGAGCACCGAGGCCAAAACATGTTCCCTGACGTTATTCTGTATGGTGATCATGATCTTTCAAGTATTCTTCAGGGATGGGAATTAAAGATGCCAGATGTGCCCATCAACGATGAAGATTTTGTGCATGATGCCCAACGTAAAGCCAGAGCTTTGAACTTGAATAGTTGTGTGATTTGGAATTTTACTCACGTGAAGTTGTTTGTCTATGATACGGAAACTCACGATTTTGCAGAAAAGAAGAGATGGGATAATGTCACCATTAGGACACGTGATGACGTTCAGAAATATAAATCAAGATGGGAAAAAACACTTCAAAGTGTACTAACCTCTGTCAACGAGTACCTGATTTCAGGTAAAGTCAAAAAAACCTTCATTGGTGATGTATTGACTAAAACCTCCATTTCGAATCTTGTCAATGAGAACAAATTCAGCGTAGCCAGGCATTTGGAAGATGAGGCAAAACGAGATGCTATCATGGGTGCTCGAATTGAAACGTGGTGGCGTGACATCAAATCGGAATATGAAGGTGATGAAGAAAGCAAATATGCAGCCTATTCCAAAAGTGTCATCATCAACTGGGCAAACCGAATCATCTTTGCCCACTTGATAAAGCAAAGGCAAATGAGCGCTTATGCCATTGACGAACTTGACTACGAAAGTACTCCCAAAGATGGCAATGCTATTTTCCAAACGATAACAGAGAAAAGCGATTTCTATAACATCTTTGGTGCCATGCCCTACAACGAACATCTTCCATTGAAGACTTGGGCTGCATTGGTTGAATTATCGTTGTTCTTGAAAAACTCGCCAATAAAACACATCAGCCAAAGAATTCTCCAGCAGGTTCTAGAAGGCTCTGTCAGCATATCTAAAAGGTTGGTGCATGGACAATACCCAACTCCGCCTGTATTAGCAGCTATTCTCGCACGAATGACTATTCATGATGTAACTGGTGAATGTTTCGATGGTTGTTGTGGAACAGGTACAATACCGAATTTCATCATCAACTATAAAAAAGCCAGAAGGATTGGGTCACAACAAGCTATGGCCACCACATGGGCAAGCGACAAATTCCAGTTACCCTTACAGATTGCTAACTTGGCTATGACCAGTTATGACACCATCAATATGCCTTGTAGATTATTCCAACGAGATATTCTGTCATTGCATCCAGGCGATGAAGTTGAAATCGTAAATCCTCAAACGGGTGAGAAAGAGAAGTATTCCTTACCATTGTTTGATTCCTTTGTTTCCAATCTTCCTTTTGTCAAAGCACGAGAAATTCCAGACGATGATTCTTCATATGTGTCTGCAATTAAGCGGACTTACAGATTATCTGGAAGATCAGACTTCAGCTATTACATTGCACTCCACTTGAATAACCTTGTAAAAGCAGGCGGCTATGTTGGCATCGTATTGTCAAACTCATTCCTGGGCACAGAAGCAGGGAGCGTTTTCATTGATGCCCTTAAAGAACACTTTGATGACATCAAGATTCACATCAGCGGCAGCGGTAAATGGTTCTCTAATGCAGACATCGTTACAACTCTGCTTGTGATGAGAAAAAAGGACGATGATACGGAGGAGAATACAAATATTTCTTTCTTCACATGGAAAAGAAATATGGATAACATATCTGCAAACAGAGATTATCAAGATACAATCGTAAACTCATCGTTACTTGATGAAGAACAAAATAGCGAAGTTATTACCAGAGTCAACTACAGCGCACAAGAACTGAATTCTCTGCGGAGACTGAAAGTCTCATACAATTCTCTATTTAGCAATCTAAAATGGTTGTTGGAGATAGAAAGCTATATAGTCCCCATTAGTAGTTATTTGAAAGTGTTCAGAGGTAGCCGAAGAGGATGGGATCCTTTGTTCTTCCCGTCTGCTGACACAAACATTGAACCACAGTTTATGAAGGATGTGCTGATGAATGCAAGAAATACAGGTAGTTATGTGGGCTTTCCAACTGCTGGTAGAAAAGCTTTTTGTTGTAATTTGGAAATAGATGAACTTGAAGAGCAAGGGTATCATGGCGCATTAGCATGGATAAGGCGTTTTGCTAATGAAACCAATGAAACAAACAGGCCTTTACCAGAAGTCTTGGCACGTACCGGGATGCAGTGGTATGAGTTAACTACAGATGAAGAAGCTGAGATTTTCACGATGATGAATCCTGATGACCGAATGTTTTATGCTAAGTTCAATCAACCGACATTCATCAATCAAAGATTAATTGGTCTGAAGCGGAAACGGGTCACAGACGATCTCAACTTACTACATGCCTTACTAAACTCCATTCTGTCTTTATTCTATATTGAGGCTGTTGGCTTTGGTAGAGGTTTAGGTGTACTCGATATTAACAAAGACTCTATCTCGAAATGTTACATGCTTAACCCTGCCCTACTGAATGATAATCAAAAAGCTGGCATAATGGATAGGTTTGCAGCCCTGATGTCGAGAGGCATTGTAGATATCAATCAAGATCTGGAAGACCCTGTTCGGCATGAATTTGACATGGCAGTGTTGGATGCTTTTGGTATTGGTAGATATTTTGACAATATCGTTAGTAGTTTAAAAGCTATGAGAAAAGTTAGAAAGGCAGTTAGGCAACATACTGTAGAACCAAGACCTCTCAGGGTATTTGATAGGCTAGATCCTATGAGAGAAATGGTTATTGGAATGGCTGCTGAAAGCGAAATATCAAATTAAAATTAGTTTACCCTTTGCTTATTGAGTTTCTGACCCTTTAGAATCATTTACAGAAACTTTTTTCCCGTTCGTCATTGAAATGAGCGGGATTTTTTGTAATTTTGCAGTCGATATATCTAACTAACAAATGATCATTACAAATTACAAAGAATTTATCCAGGATAGTGTCGTGAACCGCCTGGAACATTTAATGGGAAATGATGTTAAGGAAGTACGAATCTATGAAAAGTACTTTCTTAACGGTGGATATCCGCCAAAAGACTCCATTTATCGTAGTACGCTACACACCATGATGCTGCCCTATTACAACTGGTATCTGTACGGCGACATCAGGTTGTGCTGCGCAGGTAATCAACTCGAATTCATAGGACGTGAGATGCAGCGCGTGATAGAAGATGACGATCAGTTTGGTAGCTGGGCATCAGAACAAGACCTGATAAATGCGGCTGAAAACTGGGGTGACAACTTGAAGAGCTTTGAGAAGGAGTCAAGGCGTATCTACCGCTTCTTTCATGTGCTGGAGGTACTGTTGGAGTCCGATTGCCGGCAAGACTGGAAAAACTTGTCAGAACAGCTCAAGGTAATGCTCTTCAAGTCGGAGGTGTGCTACGACTACAAGACCGATGAGGTGCTGTGTGTGCTGCATGGCTTTACGATGATCATGCAGCAGGAGTGGCCGAAGGAGAAGAAGCGCACGTCGTTTGATTTGCTTCGCCAGCACTGGCTGTTCCTGAAACACTACTATTCGGTCATGACGAGGCACATTATCGGCGTGAAGTGGACAAGATTCTCCAAGGTTGCCGAGACGGTGCTGACAGCAAGTCAGTCGTTCAAGCCCCACATGCACATCTTCTATTGTGGGCTCATAGACTGTGTGGACGAACTGCACCTTAACCGGAAACATCAACGTGAGATGGACAGAATCATTTCTCTGATGCAGGAGGAAATGAACAGGGCCGAACAGTCCGAATTGCTTTATGAACTGTGCGACACGCTGTTCCCTGAAAGTTTCCAGCGCATGCTTCGTGAGCATCGCCCCAAAAGTTATAGGGAGGTGGAAGATGAGAGTATGAAGAAAGATGAGCTTATCAGGCAGTTGAAAGAGCATGAAAAGCATTTGCATACCGAACTTGAAAGGACTAAGGATGTGTTGCAGCAGATGATATTATCTGCCATTCCCATCGAGGATGTGGATGCAGAGCTGGAGAAATACCCTCCTGGTATGGCATGGGATATGCTGAAAGACCTCAATGCCAATCCCATTATCTGTGTACAAGAAGCGTGGCGAGAGCATTATCCAGTGCTGCTGAAGAAGTACCGTGAGCAGCTGATGCAGCCCATTTATCAGCAGAAGGACTTGACGGATGCTATGATGAAAGTGGCCGAGCGTCCTACTATCGGAGCGTATTACGCGAACGGTTCTGTACATGATGACAAGCGCAAGCAAATGACGCTGGGAGAAATAGAAAAGAAATATCCACAATTAAAACGACTAAGCAATGAGTGACACATACCATTATGAAGACGGAGCCATTCACCACGACCATAAGCGGGTGATAAATATTGACCACATCAGGGGCGACGATCTGGGGAAGTTGCTGAGCGACTTCTGGAAGGATGATGCCGAGGAGGCTGAGGTGGTAGAGGAGGTAGATGGTTTGGAAGTTAATGTGCCTGTTGGGAATCAGAAGCCCCAAGTACCCGTAACACCCTCTCAATCTCCAAACCAAAGAGTGGCAGCTTGTTTTGAGCAGGGGCTGCTATCGGTTGGCAAGCCCTATAACAAACTATTCTGCCTGATGGCAGCCATGATGGCGCGCCGTATGCTAAAGGACATATCTGTACCTGCCTTTGTGAGGATGGTATCAGCTTCCTATCCCCCATTGATTCAAAATGGGGTGACAGAAGAAAACTATATTGGGGCAATAAACGATTTGACTCAAAAGAGCCGCTATAGTTTCGCCAACTACATTACCGACCAGAAGACCATGATTGATTTCGTGAAGAGTTGCTATCCGATGACAAGTACGGGAAAGGAACGTAGAGACAGTCAGCAGATGGCAGACAATACGAACAAAATATTCCTTTTCCTCAAAGAAGATTAAAAGGCTTCCGTCCGAGGCTTCCGACAAAAAGTTTCTTAAACCTTCCGCTCCTTCCGAGTCGGAAGGTTTATTGCGTCTATACGTTTCTCATGTTGTCAGAAAGGTGCTAATTTTGCATCGAGAACAAGAAACCGCGGGCTCTATAAACCCCGTTCGGATGAGTTCCAAGAAGTAACATTAGTATTAACAAAAAATGTTTAACCCTGAGTTGGAGTGAGGAGGATGTTCCCGGGTAAATGCGCAAAGATTCCAACCTTCTTCTCGCAAACAGCTCAAAACATGGAAACAGTAAAGAACATTTACAAGCAGCAGATTCTGCACGACGTGCAGATGGACACACAGTCAACATTCATGAACAACGGCGACATCAATATCTACCCATGCATGTGGGAGCAGGACAAGCCCCCAGTGACAGCCGGCAGCAAGAAGGTGGTTCGCTATCGTGCAGGGGTGATGGTGGAAGAAGACGGCAGGACGCTTATGAAGCGTTATCGCGACGGCATGAACGGTCCGAAGTATGAGACACTCTTCCAGACAGCCCACGCCGATGTGAAACGTACCCGCGAGATGAAACACGGACAGCGCGGTTGTCTGAAGGTGGAGTTCAGATTCCCCCGTCGCTATCCGCTCTCATTGATGAAGAGCCTCTTCTGGGAGGAGTCTGAGGAGATTATGGCCTATTATAATTCAAGAAAGGAGGAAACCCTATGGTAAACAGACTCATCACACTGAACACCAAGCATTTCGCCGACAAACAGAAGAATAATCGGGGATATGCAGAGACCCAGACTGGCGAGCAACTTGACGAGTTGCTCCGCCAGGAGTGGCTCCGCCGCGATGTCGCAGACATACGTGCCGGACGGGAGGAGAAGAAGGACTGGCTGCCATTTATCTGCCCTCACTACACAGCATTCAAAGATAACCATCGTGCGCAGGATTGCATCATACCCGAGGCATTCACTTTTATGACATGTGTGGATATAGACAACCCCAAGTTGGTGCGACAGGCCTTTACGAAAGCACTGGAGGTGAACAATGATGAGATGTCGGAGTGGCATGACATGGTGTTGCGTGAGGCTTATTCGGCTCGTGGCAAAGGCCACATCTATATCCGCATTCCCAAAGGCATGACCATCGAGGAAGCTCAGCGTGCTTTCTGCGAGGAGATTGGCTTCGATGCCGACGAGCTGCTTGATTCGTCGTGCTTCACACCCGAACGTTACATCTATGTGACGGGTATCGATCAGGAAACGTTCCGCTCTGAGCATTGGCTGGAACCCATAGAGGGCGAGGAGTTGGAGGAGCGCCGAGAGGCTTATCTGCTGCGCGGACTTGATGTGGACGGCCGACCGCTGGAAAGTGAAAAGACAAATGTGAAAAGTGGACAGTTGGCATCCGCGAAGGGTTGCCCTAAATCTTCAGAAGACATCGTTGAGGCACACGCGCGTACATTATATATATTCGATGCCTGTATGAAAGAGGCAGAACTGACACCGGATGCGCTCATCGTGGAAGGTCATCGGCACGAGGCGCTGAAAAGCATTCTCTCTGTGGGGGCAACCCAGTTGATGAAGAAGCCAGAACTAATAGGCGTTTTGAAAGTGCGCATGGCACAGAACTGGCAAGACAAGAATATCCAGCAATTGGTGGACGATTTCTATTCGAAATACTACGATCCCAATCAGAAGATGTCGCAGTTCCAGCGCAAGGTGTTGGCCAAGTCGCTGAAGTTGGTTCAGGGTGAATCATCGTGTAACAAAAGAACCGTCCCTCTGTTGCAACTCCCGCCCGAGATGCCTAAGCGGCTGCCCAAGGTGGTTCAACTGCTCACTTCGAAGACGCCCGATATCTATAAGCCCGCTGTGGCTCATGCTATCTTTCCGTCATTGGGTGCACACCTGTGGAAGGTACGTTTCCCGTATATCGACAACGTGATGCACGAGGCTACCTTTATGAACGTGCTGATGGCAGGAACGGGAGCCGGTAAGGACTGTATCTCGCAACCCATCAACCACATCATGGCAGATATCCGCAAACGCGACGCAGAGAACCTGAAGCGTGAGGCCGACTGGAAGAAAGAGGTGAACTCGAAGGGCTCGAATAAGGACAAACGACAACGCCCGGAAGGACTCGTCATCCAAGAGGTTGACCCCGATATGACCAACCCTGCTTTCGTGATGCGCATGGCCGAGGCCGACGAGCATTTCCTCTACACGAAGATGAACGAGATAGATCAGTTTGATGCCCTTCGCGGTTCGGCTCGAGGCTCGCAGCAGTTTCAGATCATGTGCCTGGCGTTCGACCCAGACAACCGTTACGGTCAGACGCGTGTAGGTACGCAGTCGGTCACGGAAAAGGTTTGCATCCGATTCAATTGGAATGCAGCAACGACCATCCAAAAGGGACAGCGCTATTTCTCTCGCGTTTTGACAGACGGGCCCATTTCGCGTATCAACTTCTGCACCATCCCTGAAAGGGAAATCGGAGCCGACATGCCCGTCTATGGCACTTACGATGCTGCTTTCGACGAAGAATTGCATCCATTCATCGACCGTCTCTGTCGTGCTGCAGGTGTGATAGATTGCCCACAGGCTTTCCGTCTGGCCAAGCGGCTGAAAGACGAATGTGCCGAATTTGCCCGCCTCTCACAATCGAGAGTATATGAGAACCTTTCGTTCCGCGCTAATGTGATAGCCTACCTGAAAGCGTGTGTGCTCTACATCTGCAACGACTATCGGTGGAGTCGTGATATTGAAGAATTTGTCCGTTGGAGTCTTCAGTATGACATGTATTGCAAGATGACTTTCTTTGGCGAGGCCATCGAGAAAGCTAACCGCAGTGCTGACGAGCAGACAGGCCATCGCGGCCCTCGCAACCTGCTTGTATTGCTGCCCGACGAGTTTACCACTCACGATGCCGACCTCATCCGTCAGGCCAATGGCATGGACACCCGCGGTACTCGCAATATGCTCTCGCAATGGGTTCATCGCGGCTACCTCTTACAGATGACAGATGACAGTTTTAGAAAAGTTGAAAAATGGAAGAATTGAAGAAGATGGAACTGGTATTGAAACGTATAGCAAAAAGAAAGACCTACACCATAGGTAGGCTGTATATCCAACGACAAGTGATGGATGAGTATCTGGCTGGCACAGCCGACGATTATTTCTGCGACACACTGGAACCCACCTGGCGCGACTACGAGCACGGAGCATATAAGGTGAAAGGCCGCTCGGCCATACCCGAAGGACGGTATGCCGTAGTCATCTCTTACTCGCCGAAGCTCAAGCAGTGGCTCCCCATCTTATCAGGTGGCCCAGTGTTCAACAAAAAATGGCAGGGCATCCGCATCCATGCTGGTAACACCGCAAAGGATACCGAGGGCTGCATCCTCGTAGGCAAGAACCGCGAAGTAGGCAAAGTGCTTGATTCCCGCATCTGGCTCTACCGCCTGAAACAGAAGATCGTGGAGGCAAAGAATCGAGGCGAAGCCGTGTGGATTACCATCAAATAAACGCTCCCCAGGTGCAATCATTGCATTTCGAAACTGCAGAAGGACTCCCCCAAAGTGCAAAATGCTGCACCTTGGGGGACACCGTTTTATGGTCATGTCATCACCGTTTTGTAGGCCAAAGGATTCTATGAAAAATATGGTGATTATGTAAACAAAAGTTAAAAACACACGTTTCGATGAAAAAAATTGCCGAAATATTTGGAGGGTATTGACAAAAGCACTACTTTTGCAGTGTACTATTAAAGTAGTACACCATTACACCAGTAAATCAACCCTGATTTTTTAGGTGATGATGGGGAGAGTGAAACAAGAAAGTCAAACAATTAAAAGAATACAATTATGCAAACTATCATTACCGCAGCTGCCATCTTCAGCATGTATCTGAACGCAGCAGAGAACAACAACTCAGAGTACTATTACAATGCCGACATGGAGAACGGCAAAGTGACCACCATGTACGTATTTACGGAAGAAGGTCAGAACCTCTCAGGCAAAGTGGCATACCATTATGAGTATGACGAGCAGGACCGCCTGGTGAAGAAAGAGATCATGCGCTGGGACCGCCTGAGTCGCCAGTGGATCAACGAGCGCTGCCTCGAACTGTCATACACGGAAGAGGGCTATGAGGTATCGATGCGGAACTGGAGCAGTAACGACCAAGCCTATGAGCCAGTCATGGAAAAAGCTGTTTACCACTACGCCTTCGATCAGGTGATGGCCGTAAACTATTTTCGTCGCTCCTCGGAGAAGAAAGATTTCAAATCAGCGGGTGGCATGTTCGTGATGAACCCCACAGATGGAATACTCCTGGCAACGAGATAATCCTCATACGACATCAAGAGAAACGTCATACCAATTAGTAAATCAAAAAAGAAAGTCATTATGATTGAGATACAAAACATCAGTTATCACTATACAGGTGCCAAGCAGCAGGTGTTCAACGACTTCAGTCTGAGTCTGCACGAGAACAACATCTACGGGCTGTTAGGTAAGAACGGAACAGGCAAGAGCACCTTGTTATATCTGATCAGCGGACTGCTTCACGCGCAGGAGGGTTCCATTCGCTTCAACGGTGTTGAGACACGCCTCCGTCGGCCCGAGGTGCTGCAGGAACTGTTCATCGTACCAGAGGAGTTCGACCTCCCCAAGGCCACCCTCGAACAATATGTCAAAATCAACCAGCCGTTTTATCCCCGTTTCAGTCGTGAGGTGCTTGAAAGCTGCTTAGCCGACTTTGAGCTGTCAACCTCCATCCATCTGAATACTCTCTCCATGGGACAGAAAAAGAAGGTGTTTATGAGCTTTGCCCTTGCGGCGGGGACAAAGCTGCTGCTGATGGATGAGCCTACAAATGGCCTGGACATCCCCAGCAAGGCACAGTTCCGCAGGGTTGTGGCCAACCACATGACCGATGACCGCACGCTGATCATCTCCACGCATCAGGTGCACGATGTGGAGCAGCTGCTGGATCACATCCTGATTCTCGACCGCAGTCATCTGCTCCTCGATGCCAGCGTCGCCGACCTCTGTGAGAAATATACCTTCGAGTTCCGTCAGCCCGGACAGGCAGATGATGATGTCATCTATGCCGAGCCGTCACTGCAGGGCAATGCTGTCATTGCCCATCGCGGAGAAGGCAATGCCGAGACACAACTGAACCTGGAACTGCTTTTCAATGCTGTGACCTTAGGAAAGATTTAAGAACGTAGAGACAATGAAAATGGAAAATTTCAATATGAGCCGTTTCGGCAAGATGCTGCGCTGGACCTACTGGCACGACAAGAACGAATTCGTGCGTTCACAACTACAGGGACTGATAGGACTGATCTTCTGCTTCATCTTCTTGCACATGGGGTCGGATCAAGGCAACAGGGATTTTCTGCGAACGGGTTCCTTAGTCATCATGATCTGTCTGTTTATCAACTTTGTCTGTACAGCCAGTAACATGCACTACACGATGAAGACACGCGATGACTGGCGCGCACTGAACCTGTTACCTGCCAGCAACCTCGAGAAGTTCCTTGCCCGTTACCTCTCTGCCCTGCTGATGGGAGTGGGCGTTATCGTAGAACTTCTCTTTGCCGACATCATACAGTATCTCATCTCCCTAATCATCATGCCGTCATCAGCACAACTGGTTATCAGTCATGCCATCAGCGACCCCACCCTTTTTGAAAGTCAACCGCTCGGGGAAGCACTGGCATCCATCGTAGCCATGATCATGCTGCACTCTTGTTTTCTTCTTGGCGCCAACCTTTTTCGTAGCGCGAAATATGCATGGCTGTTAACCAGCGTCACACTCATCATAGTGGCTGCCATCATCGTAAGCATCGTATATCATACCGGCTCTTTCCAGAAAGAGAGTATAGTGCCCGACTGGATAGAATATACTATTTGCTGTGTGATCATCGTGTTCAACTACTGGCTGTCGTTCCGGCTGTTCTGCCGCCGTCAGCTCATCGGTAAATTCATCAATCATTAATCATGGAAAAGTTTCAATTCAATAGATTCCTGAACGTGCTCAAATGGTATCTTCAGGTGAACCGCAACCAATTACTGGCATGGATGGCAGGAACCCTGTTATGTGTATTTGCCGGAGAGATGGGCATGCTGTGGATTGCGTCCAAGTCGATTAAAGCATCATCATGGACCCCATTCTATCCAGAGATCGTCAACGGCATCTCTTTCGCCTGGTTCATCGGCATGCTGATCCTGTTGCTCTTCATCCAGACAACGATCTTCGGCAGGATCAACGACAAGCGCTTCGCCACGACCTTCCTGACACTGCCTGCCTCTAATGCGGAGAAATATGCAGTGCTCTTCATCTATGTGTTCCTGGTAAGTCCCGTTGGCATCTTCCTGGCCTACACCCTGGGCGACACATTGCGCATGCTGGTGATGCCGTTGTTCAGTTCTGTAGGCATGGTCTCTTATCTGCCTCAAATTTTGGGTGGCATCCATATCTTCACCCCATCTGACAGCCCTGTCAGCCAAGTAATGGGATATTTCACCTTGTTCTCATGTATCGTATGGGTGCATTCGATGTACATCACGGCAGGAGCGGGACTTCGCAAGCATGCATTCTTCAGTGTTTCCCTTGCATTGGTTCTGTTTGCCACCATCATGGCATACCTGTTTCCATCCTGGGTGGAACCGTTTACATGGGACATCCCCATGCCAGTCATCAAGACGATCGTCTGGTTCTGCATTCTCTGTGGACTGATATGGGCCGCCTTCAATTACCGGCTGTCCTACCGTATCTTCAAGAACTACCAAGTGATTAACAATAAAAAAACAAACCTATGATATTCAACAACGACAAAGCCATTTACATTCAGATAGCCGACCGCCTCTGCGATGAGATCCTCGCGGGCACCTATCAGGATGACGAGCGCATCCCCAGTGTACGAGAATATGCCGTACTGCTGCAGGTGAACACCAATACGGCAGTGAAGGCATACGACGAACTGGCACGCAGCGAGATCATCTACAACAAACGCGGTCTGGGCTATTTCGTCACCAAGGGGGCGAAGAAGAAGATCCTGCGGGAACGTAAGAAGGTCTTCATGAAAGAGAAACTGCCCGAGATGTTCCGTCACATGCAGCTGTTAGGCATCGACATCCAAGAGATTGATGAGGCTTGGAACAGTTTCAAAGGATAAGTGCCAAGAAAAGTTAAATGTTCCACTGGATGACGAGACCTTGCAACCCTATCCCTGCAACACTCGTCAAAGAAACATCAATCCAAAGTAAATGATACATTTAAAAGACATCAACAAGACCTATTTCGGTGCGCAGCCCCTCCATGTGCTCAAGGGCATCAACCTCGATATTGCGAAGGGAGAGTTTGTGAGTATCATGGGGGCCAGCGGCTCAGGAAAATCCACCTTATTAAATATATTGGGGATTCTTGACAACTACGATACGGGAGAATATGTACTGGCCGACACACTCATCAAAGACCTGAGTGAGCGCCGTGCAGCCGAATACCGTAACCGCATGATCGGCTTCATCTTCCAGAGTTTTAACCTCATCTCGTTCAAGACTGCCGTGGAGAACGTTGAACTGCCCTTGTTCTATCAGGGGGTAAGCCGCCGCAAACGTCATCAGTTAGCCATGGACTACCTCGACCGCTTGGGGTTACTCGACTGGGCTGATCACTATCCCAATGAGTTGTCGGGAGGACAGAAACAACGTGTAGCGATTGCCAGAGCACTCATCACCCACCCACAGATCATCCTCGCCGACGAGCCCACAGGTGCCCTCGATTCGAAGACATCCGTGGAGGTGATGCAGTTGCTCAAAACGCTCAATGCGGAAGAAGGCATGACCATCGTGGTGGTGACCCATGAAAGCGGTGTTGCCAACGAGACGAACAAGATCGTTCATATCAAGGACGGGATCATCGGGGCCATCGAGGAGAACCTCGACCACAAGGCCTCGCCTTTCGGTATCGGTGGCATTATGAAATAGATAAAGAATACTAGAACAACTAGGAATACTAGTAAAACTAGAATTATATGAGAGATATCATATCAGAAATATGGTCAACGGCTCAGCGCAACAAGTTGCGAACGGCACTCACCGGCTTTGCTGTAGCATGGGGAATCTTCATGCTCATCGTACTGTTAGGGGCAGGCAACGGCCTGATCAATGCCAACGAGCAACAGGCAAACCGTTTCCTTGCCAACTCGATGAGGGTGTATGAAGGATACACATCGAAGACGTACAAAGGACTGAAGGAAGGGCGTTGGGTTCCCTTGCGTGAGAAGGATCTGAAAACGACGAAACAAAAGTTCTCAGCGAATGTCGATGAGGTGGGTGCAGTGTTTTCACAAGGAGGACAGACGATGAGCTACGGACAGCAGTATGTCAGTACCATGCTCACAGGTATCTACCCCAACCACGACAAGATCGAGAAGCGCGAGATCATCCATGGCAGGTTCATCAATGAGATCGATTTCCGCGAGAAGCGAAAGACAGTCGTGCTTAGTCAGTCACAAGCCAAAGAGCTGAGACCTGACTATGCCAACCTGGTGGGCGAGTTCGTGAAAATCGGCAACCTGGCCTACCGCGTAGTGGGTATCTACAAGAACGACGACTCTGAACAGAACAACGCCACTTTCATCGCTTTCTCCACCATCAAAACCATGTACGGCAGCGGTGACCGCGTGGGCGATCTCGAGTTCTCCTTCCACGGACTGGAGACGCTGGAAGAGAACCTTGACTTTGAGGAGAGATACCGCGCCACCATCAATGCCAACCATCAGGCGGCTCCCGATGATGACAACGCTCTCTGGATCAGGAACCTATACCGACAGAATATCCAGATGCAAATGGGTATGAGGATCATCCATACCGCCTTGTGGGTAGTCGGACTGTTCACTTTGCTAAGTGGCATCGTAGGCGTGTCGAATATTATGCTGATCACCGTCAAGGAACGCACCCGTGAATTTGGCATCCGCAAGGCCATCGGTGCCAAGCCGTGGTCGATCCTGAAGCTCATCATCATCGAGAGCGTGATTATCACCACCTTCTTCGGTTATATCGGCATGGTGCTGGGCGTGGCGGCAAATGAATACATGGATGCCACTTTAGGGCATAACACCATTGATACAGGACTCTTCAAAACCACATTATTCGTAAATCCCACCGTAGGACTCGATGTGTGCTTCGAAGCCACCCTCGTGATGATTATCGCCGGCACCATAGCCGGACTGGTTCCAGCGCGGAAGGCTGCCAGGATACGTCCTATCGAAGCCCTAAGAGCTGAGTAAAACAGAATCGTTTTTCTAGTAAATCTAGATTATCTAGAAAATCTAGTCACACTAGCATTACCAAGGAAACATGAGAATAGATATTGATAACTACAGAGAAATCTTAGATACGCTGACGCGTAACAAGAGCCGCTCGTTCCTCACTGGCTTCGGCGTCTTCTGGGGCGTGTTCATGCTTGTGGCTCTCATTGGGGGAGGACAAGGTCTGAAGGAATTGCTGGAGGACAACTTCGCCGGATTCGCCACCAACTCAGCACTTGTCTTTTCACAGCCTACCACGAAAGCCTACAAGGGTTTCCGCAAGGGGCGCAATTGGCAAATGGTATATAAGGATGTGGATCGTATGAAAGCCCAGGTTCCAGAACTCGATGTTGTGGCACCGATGGTATCACGCTGGGGAAACTCCGCCGTCTATAAGGATAAACGCATCAGCTGTAACATGAGTGGGGTAACACCCGACTACAAGAAGGTGATGGAACCCAAGATCTACTATGGACGATACATCAACGACATGGATATGTCACAACGGCGCAAGGTTTGCGTACTGGGGAAAAAAGTATATAAAGAACTATTCCCTGGTGGTGGCGATCCCACAGGAAAGCAAATCCGCATCGACTCCATCTATTACCGGGTAATCGGCGTTGACTATAAGGAAGGCGGCGTCAATATCAATGGAAGTTCGGATGAGGCTGTCACCGTGCCCATCACCCTGATGCAGCAGACTTACAACATGGGGGAAGGAGTGCATCTCATCTGTACGACAGGAAAACCCGGTGTCGTTATGTCCTCCATCACTCAACGGATGCGAGAGGTCATTGCAAGGGCACATTCCATTGATCCTAACGATGAACAGGCAGTGACGGTGTTCAATACCGAGGTGCTGTTTCAATTGATGGACAATCTATTCAAGGGCGTGAACTTCCTGATTTGGCTTGTAGGATTAGGTACCCTACTGGCTGGTGCCATCGGCGTATCTAATATCATGATGGTGACGGTTAAAGAACGTACCACCGAGATCGGTATCCGTCGTGCCATTGGTGCCACACCCAAGATGATTCTCTCACAGATCGTGTCAGAGAGTGTCATCCTGACGGCTGTGGCGGGCATGAGCGGTATCCTCTTCGCTGTGTTTGTACTTCAGTTGCTGGAGTTAGGCAACACCGAGGATGGAATCCTTGCCGCCCATTTCCAGGTAAACTTCTGGACAGCCATCTTCGCTGCCGTCGTGATAGGTTTCATGGGGGTACTGGCAGGACTGGCTCCAGCATGGCGTGCCATGAGCATCAAGCCTGTCGATGCCATGCGCGATGAATAAATCTTGTTACATTAGCTTTATACAGAAAACAAAATAAAAAAAGAAATAAAATGAAAAAGTACAGCAAAGTGATTATGGCGATCATCATCGCATTGATTTTCATCGGAACCTTCGTGTTCCTGTATCAGAAATCGCAGCCGAAGCCTGTTGCCTACATGGAGTTCACACCCAAGACGGCCGACATCGTCAAGACAACGATTATCACAGGTAAGATAGAGCCGCGCAACGAAGTGAATATCAAGCCACAGGTTAGCGGTATCATCTCCGAACTGTTCAAGGAGGCTGGCGACTATGTCAACGCCGGGGACATCATCGCCAAGGTGAAGGTTATTCCCGATATGAACCAGCTGAGCAGTGCAGAGAGTCGTGTGCGCCTGGCTCTTATCAACCTCAAGCAGGCTCAGATTGACTTCGACCGTGAGGAAAACCTTTTCAAGCAAAACCTTGTCAGTGCAGATGAGTTTGACAAAGTGAAACAATCATTGAAGCAGGCTCGTGAGGAGAAGATGGCTGCTGATGATGCGTTAGCCGTGGTACGCGACGGTGTGTCAAAAAGCAACGCCAAGGCCAGCTCCACACTGGTTCGCTCCACCATCTCGGGCATCATCCTCGACATACCCGTCAAGGTGGGAAACAGTGTGATTCTCAGTAACACCTTCAATGATGGTACCACCATCGCCAGTGTGGCGAACATGAACGACCTGATCTTCCGAGGAAATATCGATGAAACGGAAGTAGGACAGCTGGTAACAGGCATGCCGATGAAGATTACCATCGGTGCCTTGCAAGACCTCTCCTTCGATGCCTCCCTGGAATATGTGTCACCCAAGGCTGTAGAGAGCAACGGAGCCAACCAGTTCGAGATCAAGGCCGCCGTGCGCGTACTCAAAGGCAGTAAGATCCGTTCTGGCTACAGTGCTACGGCAGAGATCGAGTTGGCGCATGTGAAGAATGCCCTTTCCGTACCAGAGAGTGCCATCGAGTTCAGAGGCGACTCCACCTTCGTGTATCTCATCCGCGAGAATGACAAGGAAAAGACTTACGAGCGCAAACAAGTGGTGACGGGGTTGAGCGATGGTGTGAACATCGAGATCAAGGGCGGTGCTACAATCAAAGACAAGGTTCGCGGTCCTAAGATCGTGGCTGAGAATGAAGAGGAATAAATAATGATTATGGATTCTAAATGATTGCAAGAATGAAAACAAATAAGACAGGACTGGGCACATTCGTTTTCCGATGCCTTTGTCCGATCATACTCCTGGGAATGGCGACACCTTGTGCGGCTCAGCAGCCTTGGTCACTGAGACAGTGCATTGACTATGCCGTGGAGCATAACATCCAGGTGAAGAAACAAGACGTGACCCGACTGCAACGGGAGGTGGATGTCAACACTGCCAAGAACAGCAGACTGCCCGACTTGAGTGGTTCCGTATCGGAAAACTTCTCCTTCGGTCGCGGACTCACGGCGGAGAACACCTATACCAACACCAATACCAGCAGTACCTCCTTCAGCTTAGGGACCAGCGTGCCCCTATTCACGGGATTCCGTATTCCCAGAACCCTCGAACTGCAAAAGCTGAATCTGGAGGCTGCCAACGCCGATCTGGAGAAAGCGAAAAACGACATACGCATGCAGGTGGCACAGGCCTACGTTCAGATTTTATATAGCATGGAACTGTGTGACGTAGCACGCCGTCAGGTGGGTATCGACTCGCTCCATGTGTTCCGACTAAAGGAAATGATGAAAAACGGGAAGGCCAGTGGTACTGAAGTGGTACAGCAAGAAGCCGCCATGGCACAAAGTCAGCTGACGGTCACACAGGCCGATAACGATTATCGTCTTGCCCTGCTCACACTCTCCCAGCTGTTGGAGCTTCCCTCCCCTGAAGGCTTCACCATTGAACGTGTCTCACCGGAAACGCTCTCACTCAGCAGTCACCTGACTGGCTTGTCACCCGATGCCATCTATCAGGAAGCTTTGTTGGTGAAGCCGGAAATCCAGGCAGAACACTATCGTTTGGAAGGGACGGAAAAGAGCATTGAGATAGCTAAAAGTGCTAAGCTCCCCTCACTGTCGTTCCAGGCAGGACTGGGATCCAATTACTACAAGACGAGCGGGTTCCCTGCCGACGGTTTCTTCAAGCAGCTGAACAACAATTTCAGTCAGTACTTAGGACTGAGCCTGAATATTCCGATCTTCAACCGCTTCGAGACGCGCAATAACATCAAGAACGCCCAGCTGTCACAGTACCAGCAGCAACTGCAGTTCGAGCAGGTGAAGAAAGGACTGTACAAAGAGATTCAGCAGGCCTATTACAACGCCGTGGCCTCACAGGCGAAGTATGAGAGCAGCGGCGAGGCCAAGCGCAGTCAGGAGGAGGCATTCCGTCTGATGTCAGCCAAATATGAGTATGGCAAAGCGAACATCACCGAGTTCAATGAGACGAAGAACAACCTGATGAAGGCTGAGAGTGATTTGGCACGGGCTAAATACGAATACCTGTACCAGCACGCCCTACTCGACTTCTATCGCGGTCGTGACCTCACGTTCCAAGGATTGTAATCGACGAAAACAACGTTTTCAGGTTCCGAAAACAATGTTTTCAAGTTCCGAAAACAACGTTTTCAGCGTATGAAAACGGCCTTTTCAGGGTGTAAAAACAATGTTTTTGTAACCTGAAAAGGCCGTTTTTGGGAAGAGCAGACTATTGCTTCTGTCTTGTAGCCCTTATGAAATAAACTATCAGAAGGATATAGGCAATCAAGGAGCAGAGCTCGGAAAGGGGATTGGCCAGCCATGTCTCGTTGATGGGGTTGAAGCCCACGAAACGGAGGAGGGCGGAGACAACACCCATGAGGGCACCACCGGCAATGAAGCCACTGGCAAGGAGGGTACCTTTCTCGCCACGTTCCTTGTTGACTTTCTCATCCTTGCTGCGTGTCGTGACGTACCAGTTCACGGCTCCACCTACCAGCAACGGGATATTCAGTTCCAGGGGGATGAACATTCCCAAGGCGAAGGGTAAGGCGGGAACTTTGATGAAGGTGAGGATGAGGGCAATGGCTGCGCCAATGGCATAGAGCAGCCACGGGGCTCCCACGCCACTCATAAGAGGTTCGATGACTGCTGCCATGGCATTGGCCTGAGGAGCAGCGAGCTCACCGCTGGCGAAATCGTAGGTCTTGTTCAGCAGAAGCATCACACCGCCCACAGTGGCCGCACTGACGAGCACGCCCAAGAATTTCCACTGTTCCTGTTTCCGCGGCGTAGTGCCAAGCCAATAGCCGATCTTCAGGTCGGTTATGAACGAACCTGCCACAGACAATGCGGTACATACCACACCACCCATAATGAGGGCAGCCAGCATACCGCCTGAACCCTTCAAGCCCACAGCCACCATGACGACAGAGGCAAGAATCAAGGTCATCAGCGTCATACCACTTACAGGATTGCTGCCTACGATAGCAATGGCATTGGCAGCCACGGTAGTGAACAGGAAGGCGATGACGGTGACGAGCAGGATTCCCACAACGGCAAACAGCAGGTTATCCATCACGCCGAACCAGAAGAAGAGGAAGGTGACGAGGATGGTGACAACAGAGCCTATGGCGATGATCTTAAAGGCAATATCGCGCTGCGTTCTGAGCAGGTTCTTGCTCTCGCTGCTGCCGCCCTTCATCTCCTTGGTGGCCAGACTGACGGCGCTCTTGATGATACCCCAGCTCTTCACGATGCCGATGATACCAGCCATGGCAATACCGCCGATGCCTATCGACTTAGCGTAAAGCTTGAAGATCTGCTCGGGCGTCATATCACCCACTGCCGTGGTGATGCTGGGATCCCAGGTATTGAGAATATCATGAGGGAACAAGAGAGCCATGCCCGGCACGATGATCCACCAAACGGCCAGCGAGCCCAAACAGATGATAAACGCATATTTCAGTCCGATGATATACCCCAGACCTAACACGGCGGCACCTGTATTCACCTTCAGCACCAGCTTGGCACGGTCGGCCAGATCGGCTCCCCATCCCATCATACGCGTGGTTACATTCTCGTTCCACCAGCCGAAGGTGGCCACGAAGAAGTCGTACAAACCACCCACGATACCTGCTATGAGCAGCGGCTTGGCCTGCGAGCCCCCTTTCTCACCGCTTACCAGCACCTGGGTGGTGGCCGTCGCTTCAGGGAAAGGATACTTGCCGTGCATGTCGCTCACGAAATACTTACGGAACGGGATCATGAACAGGATACCCAGGATACCGCCAAGCAGCGAGCTCAGGAAGATATTGATGAACGAGGCAGTCATCTCAGGATATTTCGCCTGCAGGATATAGATGGCGGGCAGGGTGAAGATGGCACCTGCCACCACGGAGCCTGAGCAGGCACCGATGCTCTGGATAATGACATTCTCGCCCAGTCCCTGCTTGCGGTGTGCCGCTGTTGACACGCCCACGGCGATGATGGCAATGGGAATGGCAGCCTCGAAGACCTGTCCCACCTTCAGTCCGAGGTAGGCGGCAGCGGCCGAGAAGAGTACGGCCATCAGAATGCCCCATGTTACTGACCAGCCGTTCACCTCAGCATACTGCTTCATGGGTGACATGACCGGTTCATACTGTTCTCCCTCCTTCAGCTCAGTGAACGCATTCTCTGGGAGCTGGATATTCTTTTTCTCTTCCATTTTAACTTATCTGTTGTCAATTATCTATTACATTATAAATCCTCAGCCTTGGCAATGGTCTTCGGGTGCTTATGGTTCACTTTGAAACGATCGAAGCCCTCACCATAGACACCGATGACAGCACTCTGGCTGACGAAGGCGTTCGGATCAATCTCATCAATCAGCTGGAAGATCTTCGCACTCTCACTTTGTTTCGCCAAGACAAAAAGCATCTTCACCTCGCGACCGCTATAAAAGCCCTGCGCATTGATGACCGTACAGCCACGATGTGGATCGTTGTTGATACGATGCCCGATCTCTTCATACCTCTCTGAGATAATAAAGAACTGCACACTGCGCCGCATGGTGTTGACCACCTGATCGATGCAGAACGCCGTGACATAAAGAACGACATAACCATAGATTACTTTCTCCCAGTCTTTCAGCACGAAGTAACTACTGGAAATGATGATCACGTCGCAGATGAGGATCACACGCCCCAAAGAGATGTCACGGTATTTATTGATGATGGCGGCGATGATGTCTGTACCGCCAGTACTGCCATTCGCACCTAATCCCAATCCAACACCACTGCCACAGAAAACAGCTCCCAGGACTGCTGCCATGAAGGGCTGGTCGTGCAAGAGATGCAGACTGGCCGTAAAATCACGGGTAAGGGAGAGGGCCACCGTAAGCACGATGACGGCATACACCGTCTTCACGCAGAACTTCCACCCGAGGATGCGCAGAGCCACCACCAGCAATCCGGCGTTGATCACAAAATACGACACCTGTGCGGGGATGTGCAGAGGACTCCATTCCAGAATGGAGGAGATACCAGGCACACCACCTGTGGTAATACCGTTCGGCAACAGGAAGATAGACCATCCTATACAATAGGATAACATGGCCACCGTGATAAACGCATAGTCGCGCAGTTCCTTCAACAATGTCTTTCTCTCTACATGTACTGTTTTCATCGTTCACAAAACGCTCTTACAAGTTTCCTTATTCTTTCATCAGCAGGGCACACAGCTCCTTCATTCCCTCCGAGGCCCCCTTCTGGATGTGCTGGATATTACGATAGCCACCTGCCATCACAGGTTTGGGATCGATCAGGTAGATGGGAATATCTGGCGAGGTATATTGCACCAGTCCTGCTGCCGGATAGACATTCAGAGAGGTACCGATGATGATGAAGATATCTGCTTCAGACGCTTCTGCTGCTGCCAGACTGATATTGGGGACACCCTCACCGAAGAACACGATAAACGGGCGCAACAAGGAACCGTCACCCGCTTTCTCTCCTGGTTTCACCTCCAAGTCATCACCCCCCAGCGTTTTCTGGTAACGCGGATTATCCACATCCCGACTGGAGCATACCTTCATCAACTCCCCATGAAGGTGGATGACATGGGTAGAGCCTGCCATTTCATGAAGATTGTCCACATTCTGCGTGACCACCGTTACCTGATACTGTTCCTCCAGCTTCGCTACGAGGCGGTGACCGTCATTGGGCTTTGCCTCCACCAGTTTCTTACGCAGCATGTTATAGAAATTATTCACATACACAGGATCCGTCTCCCATCCTTCATGAGTCGCCACACGACTCACTGGGTAGTTCTCCCACAAGCCATCGGCATCACGGAAAGTGCTCAATCCGCTCTCCACCGACATACCCGCGCCTGTCAACACTACGATCTTCTTCATATCCTTGGTTTTTAGTTAGTATTCTGTTCTCCAAAGCAGGGGAAACAGGTCTTTGATTCTTAAGAATGCACAAAATTACACATTTTTCTTCAATAATAGCGACTAAATTCAAGAAAATGTGTAACTTTGCACACTATTATTAATTTTTACGTAAAAAGATGAATAAACTGAGTTATTCTTTAGGCCTTGGCATTGGTCAGCAGTTACTGCAGATGGGCATTGAAGGCTTTCACATTGATGACTTCGCCGCAGCAGTGAAAGACGTGCTTGAAGGCAAAGAACCCCAGATTGGCCACCGCGAGGCTCAGGCCATCGTACAGGCCTTTTTCCAGAAACAAGAAGAGGTGCTGAACAAGGAAAGGGAGGTCAAGGGCAAGGCAGCCAAGGAAGAAGGAGAGAAGTTCCTGACTGAGAATGCCAAGAAAGAAGGTGTGATCACCTGCAAGAGTGGTCTGCAATATCAGGTATTGAAAGAGGGAACGGGCAAGAGTCCGAAATCATCCGACAAGGTAAGATGTCACTATGAGGGATTCCTGATTGACGGAACAGTCTTCGACAGCAGTGTTCAGCGTGGTGAGCCTGCCGTATTCCCCCTTGACGGAGTGATTGCCGGCTGGACAGAAGGTCTCCAGCTGATGAAAGAAGGCGGGAAGACCCGTTTCTACATCCCCTACCTCTTAGCCTACGGTCCCAGCGGAGCAGGTAACAGCATTCCTCCTTACGCCACCCTGATCTTCGACGTGGAACTCATTGAAGTTCTTTGAACATTGAACTTTGAACTTTGAACTTTGAACTTTGAACTTTGAACTTTATGATTTGAACTAGTTCAATTGTCAAATAGTGAAATAGTGAAATTGTCAAATAGTGAAATAGTGAATTTGTCAAATAGTGAAATAGTAAATTTGTAAATTTAAATAGATAAGAAAAGCAATGAAAAAAGTAACAATCGTAGCCGCTATGGCTATTGTAGCCGCCGTTTTCACATCTTGCGGCAACCCCACTCCGAAGGCAAACCTGAAGAGTGATCTCGACAGTTTGAGCTACGCCATTGGTATGGCACAGACTCAGGGTCTGAAAGACTATCTCGTACAACGTCTCAATGTCGACACCGCTTATATGGATGACTTCATCAAAGGTCTGAATGAAGGTGCCAATGCAGGTGATGACAAGAAGAGGGCAGCCTACTATGCTGGTATCCAGATTGGTCAGCAGGTGGGTAACCAGATGATCAAGGGTGTTAACCACGAGCTCTTCGGTGAGGACTCCACTAAGACAATCTCTATGAAGAACTTCATGGCAGGTTTCATCAGTGGTACAACCGGCACCAAGGGTCTGATGACTGTCGAGCAAGCTGGTGAAGTAGCTCAGAAACTCATGGGCGAGATCAAGACCAGGGAGATGGCCAAGCAGTATGGCCCGAACAAAGAGGAAGGTGAGAAGTACGTTGCCAAATATGCTACCGGCAAAGACGTGAAGAAGCTGGAAGGCGGTGTGTTGTATAAAGTCATCAAGGAAGGAACAGGTGCTATCCCCTCCGATACCTCTATGGTGAAAGTGAACTACGAAGGAAAGACTATTGACGGCAACGTCTTCGACAGCTCTTACAAGCGCGGTGAGCCTGTTACCCTGGCTGCCAATCAGGTAATCCCCGGTTGGACCACTGCACTGACCCACATGCCTGTGGGCTCTGTCTGGGAGGTAGTGATTCCTCAGGAGAAAGCCTACGGCGAGCGTATGCAGGGGCAGATCAAGCCTTACTCTGCATTGATCTTTAAGATTGAGCTGCTGGGTATCGAGAAGAAATAATCGGAATCCGACATGAAAAGAATCATGATGATAGCACTCACCCTTGTGGTGAGTGCTTCTTTCTATACAGCCCACGCTGGTCAGAAAGACAAGAAGAAAAAGAAAGGTACCACCGAGACCGTCGTGGAACCGGTCACGCTGAGTACCCCCTCCGACTCGGTGAGCTATGCTGCAGGAGCCACCATGACCGATGGTCTGCTGCCTTTCCTGAAACAGCAGTATGGTGTGGACGAGGCTTTCCTCGATGATTTCCTACGTGGCTTCGAGGAGGCATTGAAATGCAATGTGGACAATCCGATGAAGGCCTATGGTGCAGGTATCCAGATTGCCACGATGGTCAAAGAGCGCATGCTTCCCACCGTCTCTGCAGATTTCCAAGGAACCAACGACTCCATCCAAGGCTCGCTGTTCCAAAAAGGATTCATCGCAGCGCTGAAGAAAGATACCACCTTCTTCAAGGAAGAAGAGGCACGCACCTACTTCAGAAACCGTCAGGAGGCTGCCATCCGAGCCGCTCAGGAGGCTACACAGAAGGCTGGTGAGCAGTTCTTGAATGAGAACAAACAGAAAGAGGGTGTGCAAACCACCGCCAGCGGTCTGCAATACAAGGTGCTGGTGGCAGGAAATGGTCCTGTACCTACTCAAAACGACCGTGTCATCGTGAAATATGAAGGTCGGTTAATTGACGGTACGGTATTTGACAGCAGCTACAAACGGGAAGAGCAAACGAACACATTCCGTCCAACAGAGGTGATCAAGGGATGGACCGAGGCCCTTACCATGATGCCTGTCGGCAGCAAATGGGAGCTGTATATCCCACAAGAACTGGCATACGGTCCGCGTAAAACTGGCAACATCCCTGCCTACAGCGCACTGATCTTCATCATCGAATTGGTAGGAATAGACAAGCCCTGACCTTATCCCTTCTACCCTATTTGCAACATTTTGACTGGTTTTTCGCAAAAATCATGTCAAAATGTTGCATATTTCATTTTAATTGCCTATTTTTGCTAACAGATTTGAATACCTTTAACAAAATTAGCGATAGGAAATGGAAAAGATTGACAGTCTGGACAAGAAGATTCTGAGCATCCTCTCCAAGAATGCGAGAATTCCCTTTAAAGATGTTGCGGCAGAGTGTAACGTGTCGCGAGCAGCCATCCACCAACGTGTGCAACGGCTGACAGAAGACGGAGTGATTACCGGCAGTGGATTTGATGTAAACCCGAAGTCACTGGGTTACAGCACATGCACCTATGTGGGCATCACCCTTGAGCGTGGAAGCATGTACAAACAAGTCGTGGAGCGTCTGGTGCACATCCCCGAGATCGTGGAGTGCCATTTCACCACGGGTCCCTATACCATGCTCGTCAAACTATACGCCCGAGACAACGAGCAGCTGATGGATCTGTTGAACAGTCAGTTGCAGGACATCCCCGGTGTAGTAGCCACGGAAACGCTCATCTCTCTGGAACAGAGTGTCAAACGAGAAATACCCATTGCTTTGGATTAGTTTCCCATGGAGAACTTCAACCTACAGTCGCATCTCAGTAAAATCTATGCGACATTCCCAGAGGCCGACTCACGGCCTCTTATTGGCATTACCAGTAACTTTACCGATGGTGATGCCACCCTCCGCGACCGGTATTACAAACAGGTGATCGCCGCAGGAGGAATACCCGTCATCGTACCGCCGGTGGATGACAAGCATGTGATCGTCAACACCTTGGAACATCTTGACGGTCTGCTGCTTAGCGGTGGTGCTGACTACAACCCGCTCTGGTGTGGGGAAGAACCCTCTCCCAAGCTACATGGCATCAATGCAGAACGCGACCTGCCAGAGATGCTGATCACACGACTCGCCTATAACCGGCAAATCCCGATCTTAGGCATCTGCCGCGGTATCCAGACCATTGCCATGGCCCTCGACGGTCATGTGGCACAGGATATCACGGCCACCACAATCAAACACTCACAGGACGCCAACCGCACAGAGCTCACACACAGTGTCACTATCCACAAGGACAGTACTTTGTTCGGACTCTACAAGACGCAGAATATCTTTGTGAACTCCTTCCATCACCAGGCCGTAGCTGATCCCGGATCACGTTTCCGCGTGGTAGCCACCGCACCCGATGGAGTGATCGAGGCTATTGAGAGCAGTGAGCACAAGCCGATCCTTGGCGTGCAATGGCATCCCGAATGGCTGGAAAGCGGACTGCCTCTTTTCAGCTGGCTTGTGCAGCAGGCAACAAACTTCCATGTGGCCAAACGTCTGCATAGCCGAATCCTCACACTCGACACCCACTGTGATACGCCGATGTTCTTCCCCCAAGGTATCCATTTCGAGCAGCGAGACCCACGTATCCTTGTCGATCTGCACAAGATGACCGACGGCCGTCAGGATGCGGTGATCATGGCCGCCTACTTACCTCAGCCGAAGATCGGTGAGCAGTTCTCTCAAAAGGTATCGTTCAACGTGAACAGTCCGATGGACTATGCCGACCTGATCTTTGACAAAATCGAGGAAATCGTGCGGAACAACAGCCGCTATCTCAGTATTGCCCGCACGCCCAGCGATCTCTACGAGGACAAGCGAAAGGGGCGCAAGAGTATCATGTTCGGCATCGAGAACGGCTTAGCTCTCAACCATGAAGTGGCTAACGTGAAACACTTCGCTCAACGGGGAGTCGTCTATATAACCCTTTGTCACAACGGCGACAATGACATCTGCGACTCGGCCAAGGGATGTAACACGCACAATGGCGTGAGCTCCTTTGGTGAAAAAGTGATCCAGGCCATGAACGACAATGGGATGATGGTCGATTTGAGTCATGCCAACGAAAAGAGTTTCTTTGATGCACTGGAAATCAGTCGCACCCCCATCGTATGCAGTCATAGCAGCAGCCGTGCCCTCTGCGACCACCCGCGGAACCTCACCGATGAGCAGATGCGTGCCCTTGCAGCCAAGGGAGGTGTGGCACATACCACACTCTATCACGGATTCCTGCGGAAGGAAGGGGAGGCCACGATCTTAGACGCACTGGCACACCTGGAACATGCCATCTCCATCATGGGCATCGACCATGTAGGCATCGGCACCGATTTCGACGGTGATGGAGGCGTCATCGGCATGGCCGACAGCAGTGAAGCCATCAACTTCACCCTCCACCTGTTACGCCGCAAATACAGTGAACGCGACATAGAGAAAATATGGGGCGGCAACTGGCTGCGCGTCATGGCACAGGTGCAGCGTGCCGCCAAATAGCCAAACATAACCTACGAATGAACATGATACAGAACCATCTCATGACCATGACGACAGACAGCCGTCGGTCGTTTTCCTCCTTTCTTCCCATCATCTTCTTCCTGATGATGCTCCCCGTTCTCTTCACCTCCTGCAAGAGCAGTAAGACAAATCAGGAAGCCCTCATCTGGCAGGTGCCTATCGGTCCTGACTTCAACGCCGACAGCGCCTTCGCCTACTGTCAGGCTCAATGTGATTTCGGACCACGCACGATGAATAGCGTGAGTCACGACCAATGCGAGTCGTGGATCATCGAGAAGTTCAAAAATTTCGGCTGTCATACGATTGCCCAGAAAGCGACACTGCAAGGATATGATGGCACACCGCTGAAAAGTACCAACATCATCGCCTCCACACAGCCCGACAACACCACAAGGGTGATGATCTGCGCACACTGGGACAGCAGACCCTGGGCAGACAACGACCCTGACAGCACGAAATGGCATACTCCCGTACTCGCCGCTAATGACGGAGCCAGCGGTGTTGCCGTGATGCTGGAACTGGCACGGCAGCTGCAACAAGCCGATTCCCTGAAAGTAGGCGTTGACTTCATCTGCTTCGATGCCGAAGACTGGGGTACACCGCAATGGGACAACAACACTTATCCCAATACAGGAGAAGTGTGGGCGTTGGGAGCTGAATACTGGTCAAAGAACACACACATAGATCACTATGCACCACGCTATGGCATCCTGTTGGACATGGTAGGCGGACAAGGAGCACAGTTCTTCCAGGAACGACTGTCGAAGCAGTATGCACAGCCTATTATAAATAAGGTATGGGCAGCGGCCAAGGTGGTCGGCTTCGGTAGCTATTTTCCCGATTCCACCGGTGAATATATCACCGACGACCATGTCCCTGTGAATACGCATGCCAATATTCCGACGATCGATGTGATCCCCTTCTATCCCGACTGTAAGCAAAGCGGCTTCGGTCCCACCTGGCATACTGTGAACGATGACATGCAGCACATCGACAAGAATACCTTGAAAGCCGTGGGTCAGACCCTTATCCAGGTGCTCTATTCTGAGAACCGTCCCCACGAGAAACCTTGAATCCATCCCTCAAGATCCCCTATACTTTTGATGACATGAAGATATTTGCGGTAGGAATGAATTATATCCAGCACAATAAAGAGCTGGATGGCGCGTTATATAAGACGGAGAAGCCTGTCATCTTCACCAAGGCCGACTCAGCATTGCTGAAAGACAAGAAGCCTTTTTTCCTACCAGACGAGCTGGGACGCATCGACTACGAGACCGAACTGGTGGTGCGTATCTGTCGTCTGGGAAAGAGTATCCCGCAGCGTTTTGCCCATCGCTACTACGACGCTGTTACCGTGGGCATCGACTTCACTGCCCGCGACCTGCAACGACAGTTGCGCGATGCAGGACATCCCTGGGAGCTCTGCAAGGGCTTCGACGGAGCCGCTGCCATCGGTGAATGGGTTCCCGTGGAGAAATTCCGCGATATCCAAGCCCTGCATTTCCACCTCGACATCAACGGGAAGACAGTGCAGGAAGGATGTAGCAGCGACATGCTCTTTAAGGTGGATGAGCTGATCAGCTATATCAGTCAGTGGTTCACCCTGAAGACGGGTGATCTCCTCTATACCGGGACACCGGCTGGAGTGGGTCCCGTTCATATCGACGACCATCTTGAGGGATGGCTCGAAGAACGGAAAGTGCTGGAATTTAACGTGAAATAAGATTGAGAATACTCAAGCAGATCATCAGCGTAGTATTGTTGTTTTGCGCGACTACCCTGCAAGCGCAACGGCAGCAGTTCTTCAACCTGACCGCCGAGGAGGTCAAGGTCGATACGCTGTTGCCGGTATTCTCCCATTCCTTCGAATTAGGCAGGAACTACGATGACTCCACCTATACCGTAACCTTCAAATACCCCGAATTCATCGCCATGAGCCGGGAGGATACGCTGAAATGCAAACAGTTCTTTGCCAGCGACCCTCCTGTCCTCCCATACATCGATACCCAGGTAGTGGTTGACCGCAAGAACGGCTTCCTGGAGGTAGCATTCTCACCCATTGTGAAGCGTAACGGCCGGTGGATGAAACTGGTGAGCTTCATGCTCGAGGTGGAGGCACATGAGAAAGACGATGCTGCCATGCGACGCGCTGTAGCCATGGAAACCAGAGCCACCACAGCCTCCTCACGCTATGCCGAGCACTCGGTATTGGCTACCGGCAGCTGGGCAAAGATCCGCATTCCCGAGACCGGTATCTACCAACTCACTGAGTCCTTGATCAAAAAAGCAGGATTCTCCAATCTGAATAAGGTAAAGATCTATGGCTATGGAGGAGCGTTGCAACCCGAAAGACTCAACGGCACTTACCTGACAGACAACGATGACCTGAAAGAGGTACCTACCTGCTCGGTGAACGGACGACGCCTGTTCCATGCACAAGGGCCCGTTACCTGGAGCCGGTACAGTGCCCAGCGCACCCGAAACCCCTTCTCCGACTATGGCTATTATTTCATCACCGAGAGTGATGACGAGCCCCTCACGGTTGACAGCACCGCCTTCGTCAGCAGTTTCTATCCTGGTGAAGAGTACAACCATACCCTACATGAGGTGGATAACTACGCCTGGTTTGAAGGAGGCCGCAACCTCTTTGAAGACGATCCTATCGAAGAAGGTAAATCAAAGACCTATACCATCGCTGGCCCTGGCAAAAGCACCGGTTCCTGGGATGAAGAAGCAAACCTGTTTGTGTCGGTATCGACGGGTCTCGATGCCGTGGTCAATGTGGAGATGAACGACTCACTGTTAGGTTCCATCTACCTGAAGAGGAACAATACGGAATACGACAAGGGCGTTATGGTAGGAGCACTCTTCGATGTGGGTACCTTCCAGCCTACCAATACCATCAAGATCACCAATACCCAAGGAGCCGTGGTACGTCTCGACTACATCGGTGCCATGTCAGGACCCTACCGTCCTGTGGAGAACCTCAGCACCGATGACTTCGCCGAGCCTGAGTATGTCTATAACATCACCAACCAAGACCTCCATGCCGACAATGGCTACCAGATGGTGATCATCATCCCTACCAGTCAGCATCTCCTTGCACAGGCAGAACGGCTGAAGGCGTTCCATGAGCAGCATGACGGACTAAAGACACGTATCGTTCCCGCCGACGAACTGTTCAATGAGTTCTCCAGCGGAACACCCGACACCAATGCCTACCGCCGTTACCTGAAGATGCTCTACGACCGTGCAGAGACCGATGAGGAGCTACCGCGCTACCTGCTGCTCTTCGGCGACTGTGCCTGGGACAACCGTATGAATACAAAGGCTTGGAAAGGGTTCCAGCCCGATGACTTCCTGCTCTGTCATGAGAGCGAGAACTCTTTTAATAAGGTATATTGCTATGTCGATGAGAGCTTCTTCTGCTACCTTGATGATGGAGAAGGAGCGAACCCCCAGACCTCCGACCGCGCCGATGTGGCTGTGGGCCGTTTCCCTGCACGCACCGTGGAACAGGCCAAAACTCTGGTTGACAAGACCATCAGCTATTCCGAGAACAAGAATGCGGGAGCCTGGCAGAACACCGTGATGGTGTTAGGCGATGACGGTAACGACAACGTGCACATGAAAGATGCGCTCACTGCCGCCGACTCCGTGCTCATGGTGAACCCAGCTATCTATATGAAACGTGTGATGTGGGATGCCTACAACCGCGTGTCATCCTCCACTGGCGACAGCTATCCCGACGTGGTGTCCCTCGTCAGACAACAGCAGGCCGACGGTGCCTTGGTGATGGACTATTGCGGTCATGGCATGCCCACCACCCTCTCTGATGAGCGTGTGCTCAACCTCGCCGATTTCGAAGGTTTCACCAACACCAACCTCCCCCTCTGGATTACCGCCTCGTGTGACATCATGCCCTTCGATGGACAAACCGATAACATCGGTGAGTCCGCTCTGTTCAACAACAGAGGCGGCGCCGTGGCCTTCTTCGGCACCACCCGAACGGTATATACCCAGTATAACCTGCTCATCAACTCGCAGTATATGAAGTACCTGTTCATGCGAAACAGCAAAGGACAGTTCAACTCCATCGGTGAGGCGCAGCGACTGGCAAAAAACAGGATCCTCACCCCCGTCATCACTGGTTACAAGGATAATGGCATCCCCACCAGCAGCAGTGACCGCTCGGTGAACAAGCTGCAATACTCCCTCTTGGGAGACCCCGCCCTGGTGCTGAACATCCCCACCCTGCAAGCCGTAATCGATGACATCAACGGGCACGACGTCCAAAACGGCTCTACCCTGCCGGTGATGAAAGCGGGATCCATTGCTACCATCAGCGGACACATCGAACGTTCCGGTGTGAAGGACGATACGTTCAACGGGAAAATGACCGTTACGGTACGCGACTCCAAGGAGAAGATCGTCTGTCTGCTGAACAACAAGTCAACGAGCGGTGCCAATAAGGCACTGGAATATGAAGACCGTACGAAGGTGCTGTTCAGCGGTACCAACACCGTGAAGAACGGAGCCTTCACCTTCAGTTTCTCCGTACCGAAGGACATCAACTACAGCGACGACAGCGGACTCATCAATATCTATGCACTGAAAGACGACCTCTCCGAGGCCGCCAACGGATGCACGGAAAAGTTTATCGTGGGAGGATCCGATCTCGCCTCCAATGACTCCATCGGACCATCGGTGTTCTGCTACCTGAACTCCCCAGATTTCGTAGATGGCGGTGACGTGAACACCACACCCTATTTCGTTGCAGAGATCACCGACAAGGACGGACTGAACACCACAGGTAACGGTATCGGTCATGATCTGGAGCTGATCATCGACGGTGACATGGCAAAGACCTATAACCTGAACCATAACTTCGAATATGAATTCGGCTCCTATACCAAGGGAGCCACCCACTATAGCATCCCTGAACTGACCGTTGGCAGACACAAGCTGAAGTTCCGCGCCTGGGACATCCTGAACAACTCCACCACTACGGAGCTGTCGTTTAATGTGGTTCGTAACCTCAAACCAGGAGCCCTCAGTGTGAGTGTCACACAGAACCCAGCACGCAACAGCACCACCTTCATCGTCAGTCACGACCGTATAGGCAGTCCGATTGACGTAACCATTGATGTCTTTGACATCAGTGGCCGACAGGTGTGGCAGACTACCGAGACAGGCGTTGTCACCAACGGTGCCTATACCACCACTTGGGATCTCAGCAACGGACTTCTGGATACGGGCATCTATCTCTATCGTGCCACCTTGCACAGCGACGGTGGTCATAAGGTATCTAAGGCCAAGAAACTGGTGATTATCCACTAACATGAATATACAACAACGAGAATATGAAAAGGAAAAACGATAGCATGACGAGAACAGCCATCCGAAGGGCCATGCCCCTCCTGCTGTTCCTGCTACTACCACTCACCATGGTGGCACAAGACAAAGAAGACATGTTCAATCCGGTACATGCCTCAGTCACCTCTCAGACCATCGCACCCGATGCCAGGGCGGCAGGTATGGGTGATGTGGGAGCAGCCACCGATCCCGATGTGAACTCCCAGTACTGGAATCCCGCCAAATACCCGTTCACCATTAGCAGGGCCGGTGTGGCACTGAACTACACACCATGGCTCCGACAACTAGTGAATGACATGGACCTGGCCTATCTGGCCGGATACTACCGCATCGGTGACTACAGTGCCGTGAGTGGTTCCCTGCGCTATTTCTCTCTGGGAGAGGTCTATACCAGCATGGACGAGGATGCCATGACCATCAACCCGTATGAGATGTCGATCGACGTAGCCTACTCGCTGATGCTCAGTGAGAAGTTCTCCATTGCCGCCGGTGTGCGCTGGATCTATTCCGATCTCACCTACGACTATACCGACGATGTGTCACCTGGTAGTGCCTTCGCTGCCGATATCGCCTGCTACTACAACAACTATCTCAACATCGGACAACGCGAATGTCAGCTGGGATTAGGACTGAACATCAGTAACATCGGTAGTAAGATCTCCTTCGGAGGTGACAACCACAGTGAGTTCATCCCTACCAACATGCGCCTCGGTGCTTCCCTGATGGTGCCCGTGGATGAGTATAACCGCTTCTCCATCGCTGCCGATGCCAACAAGCTGCTGGTACCCACCTACCCCAAGGACGAAGATGGTAACTACAGTGAGGCTTACGCCGAGGACCACTACTATAATGTGAGCAGCATCAGCGGTATCTTCAAGAGCTTCAACGATGCCCCCGGCGGTTTCAAGGAAGAGCTGCAGGAGATCAGTTGGAGCGTCGGTGCAGAGTATGTCTATCACGACCAGTTCTCCATCCGTGGCGGTTACCACCATGAGAGTGAGAACAAAGGAAACAGAAAATATTTCACGCTGGGCGCCGGTTTTCGCATGAACGTGTTCTCTTTGGATGTAGGCTATGTCATTGCCACAGCAAAGAGTAACCCGCTTGACCAGACCCTGCGTTTCACCTTGGCGTTCGACATGGACGGCATAAAAGACCTGTTTAGATGAAGTGTAGGGTTGGTATGGGCTTCGACGTCCACCGTTTGGTACCCGATCGCGATCTGTGGTTGGGCGGCATTAAGATTGATCATAGTTTAGGACTGCTTGGGCACAGCGATGCCGATGTGCTCATCCATGCCATTTGCGATGCCCTGCTGGGGGCAGCGAACATGCGCGATATCGGTTACCATTTCCCCGACACCTCCGATGACACGCTTAACATGGACAGTAAGATCATCCTCCGTAAGACGATGGAGCTGATCCGCGGCAAAGGCTACCAGTTTGGTAACCTCGATGCCACCGTTTGTGCTGAACGACCGAAAATCAATCCTCATGTGCCTGCCATCAAGAAATGTCTGGCGGAGGTGATGGATACCGATGAGGAGAACATCTCCATCAAAGCCACCACCACCGAGAAGCTGGGGTTCACTGGTCGTGAAGAGGGCATGAGTGCCTACGCCACCGTGTTGATCTATCAGGAGTGAAAACAGACTAAATATTCAAGAATCAACACATGTTATCGCACACACAACTTGATTTGTATCAAGAAAAGTGCAATTTTTTACGAATTTGTAAGCAGAATCCATTGCTACTTTCCAAAATCGTTGTACCTTTGCATTGTCAAAAGGTTAATAGATTGTTTAGGTTAGTAGTAATAGATTTAGGTTTTTAGTTATTAGATTAAGGTAAGTTTTCATGATTGTTGAAAT
>OCTX014578148.1_pt1 | contig 41496 bp, 28 predicted proteins | sample 1539691 | NCBI WGS metagenome assembly OCTX01 (sample SAMN02144231, study PRJEB22623) | gut metagenome | biome: sheep rumen | host: Ovis aries | place: New Zealand
ACATACTCGATATCATAACCTTCGATGTTTGCCTGTGTTTCTTTTACTGTATACTTACCTACTTCGATATCCTCAAACTTGAGTGAGTAAGTTCCATCATTGTTCTTATCGAATTCACCTAAAGCGATTTCATGCTTATCCTTGCTTGTCTTAACTTTTCCGTCTTCTTTGTATAAGTATTCTCCAGCTTCGTTCTGGACTGTGAACTTAAGGTTTTCTAAATCATCCTCAGTGATGTTTTCACCATCGATTGTCTTCTTGATTTCTAAGTCGCCAGTCTGTACTTTATAAGCATCTACGATTTCGATTACCTTGCCATCCTTAGTTACAACCGATGTTGATGTAAATGAATTGTCTTCTGAAGCATTAACCTTCTTGCCATCCATTTCAACATATTCAATGTCATAACCTTCGATGTTTGCCTGTGTTTCTTTTACTGTGTACTTACCTACTTCGATATCTTCGAACTTAAGGCTATATGTTCCATCATTGTTCTTATCGAATTCACCTAATGCGATTTCTACTTTTTCTTTTGATGTTACTACTTTTCCATCTTTATCCTTTGATAAGTATTCACCAGCTTCATTCTGGACTGTGAACTTAAGGTTCTCTAAATCATCTTCTGTTACATTCTTTCCATCAATTGTCTTTGTAAGTTCTAAGTCACCTGTCTGAACTTTGTAAGCATCCTCAATCCATAATGTCTTACCTGCCCTTGTAAGAACTATATTTGTTGAATATGACTTATCTGTTCCTTCTTTAACTTCCTGGCCATTCATCTTAACGTATTTAATATCGTAACCTTCGATATTGGCCTGTGTTTCTGTTATAGTGTATTCACCGAATTCAACATCTTCAAATACGTATGAATACATGCCATACATATCCTTATCAAATTCTCCAAGTGATATTTCTACTTTTGTCTTGGAAATCTTAACATTGCCTTCTGAATCTTTATATAAATACTTTCCACCATCGTCCTGTACTGTGAACTTAAGATTCTTAAGATCATCTTCTGTAATGTTTTCACCATCGATTGTCTTGTTAAGTTCTAATTTAGCAGTCTTAACTACCTCATCATCAATCATGTTAACCTTAACAGGATTAATCTTACCAGAAGTTGATTCTTTTGGTGTTACACCAATTTCGAATTCAACCGGGTCAGCAATAACGTATCCATTAGGAGCCTTATCTTCAACTAAGTAATACTTTCTACCAGCTACAAGACTACTATAATCCTTACCGCTAATTGTAATAACGCCATTATCATTTGTTTTAATTGAATCAACTATAATATTTTCATCTTCATCTTCGATGTGAAGAATAGCACCTGCTAATAAATCTCCACCTCTATTTATCTTGCTAATTTCAATTATAATTTCATTTTCAAGCCATAAAACTTGTCCGTTAGAAAGTTTAGCTGTTCCATTTCCATTATTCTCAATTGAAACTGTGCTTTTACCATTCTTTACAGCAACACTAACTTTTATTGCCTCTTCTGATAAATAATATCCATCAACTGTTTCTAATTCTTTTACAATGTAATTCTTATCAGCAAATACATTTTCAAACTTAACAACACCATCATAGTTAGTTGTCTTAATATCTACCTGGTAACATGACTCACCATCAACAATTACCTTTGGATAAGTTAAATCTTCATCTGACTCTGAAACAGGAAGATATAATCCGTAAGTAGCACCTTCAAGCTTAATACCATTGTCCTTGCTATTTACCTTAACGATTTCAAATTCACCTGTTTCTGGTCCACCGATATGTTCATAGTTATTTCTAACTACTGCATCAACCTTTGTCTTTGAATTGCTAAAACTAAATGCTCCATTTGCAACTACTTTACCATCAACTTCATATAATGTTTCAAGAGTAAAGTTATCATTTTCTGAAACGTTTTCAGTTTTTTCAACGATAGTATATGGACCTGCATCACGAAGTGTGAGTTTAATTTCTTCATCATTTGTTAACTTGAAGAAATATGGTTCACTTACTAAGTCGCCATTTGCTACTAAGTACTGATTACCCTTCTTAACAGCAATTTCATAAACTGTATCACTGTATGGTGCATCAATAGCTTTCTTCTTGAGATTTAATGTATATGTCTTAGCACTATCATCTCTTGAATATGTATTTGTGACATTTGCAGTTGCATTGCCACTTACATAAACACCTGTTCCGATACCATTTGTTGTAAGTTTATAACCATCTACTGCTGCGTCAGTTAAATCTTCAGTAATTGTATAACTTCCTTCTGGAATGTTTTTAATAACATAATCCTCATCAACATTTACTGTGAAATATACGATTTCAGCACTTGTGAACTCACCTGATTTTGGATCATAATATTTTCCTGAGTTATTCTTTACAGCAAGTTTAAATCTATTCTTTGTTACCTTGCTTCCACTCTCTGTTACAACAGTCTTTCTAATTGCTAAACTGCTTAATTTTCTATATTCATTAGTAATACCAATTTCGCCATTCTTATTGTTATTATTAAGAGTACAACTATTACCAGTATTGTATCTTGTAGTAACATAGCCATATCCATCTGGAGCAGAATTCTTCATGTTAGTTTCTGTAACTGTGTACTGTCCTAATGGAATATTATTAAGTGTGTATGAACCACCCTTAAAATCAGCATAACTTACTTCAACTTTTTCAAAGTCCTCAGGTCCACTAATAATAAATTTTGCGTTAGCAAATGCTTTATCATTAGTCATATCACTTCCATTAACTTTAAATGATTTGTTAATTGTTAAGTTACCTGTTTCTCTTGAATATGTATTTAAAAGTCTAACTTTTGTTGCGTTATCAATGTCCTTTACATCTACCGCATCAGTGATAACTTCTTCACCACGATTAGAATATGTAGTTGACCACTTATAACCATCAATTTCTGCCTTCTTTTCAATCACCTGATATGTGCACTTAGCATCATTGTTCTGATAATTCTTAGCTGTCTTAGGTACAGCAAATGATATTGTTTCTAAAGCCTTAATCTTAAAGTAAACTGGCTGATCACCTAAATCACCATTTGCATTTTGTACATACTTAACAGGACCATTTGCAACATTAGCTACAACAGCAACTTCAAATTCCTTATTACTGTATGATGTTGGAAGTCCCTTTGTTTCTTTATATACTTCTAATAATGCTTTATTATCTGTATCTAACTTCTTATATGTATTAACGACTTCAGCATTAACCTTGCTTCCATCACTATTTACTGTAAATGAATCCTTGCTCTGGCCATTAATCTTGTATTCAATATTATCAAGTTTGTAATCTACAAGATTCTCACCTGCTTCAATTACTTTATAATCACCTGGAACTAATCCACTTACATGTACAGTTTCCCCGCTCATAACTTCAAAGTAGTGCTCTGATAATGCGAGTCCACCTTCGTTATTCTGTACGTATAAATCACCTTTTTTAATAGCTACTTTATATTTTTCATTTTTGTATTTGTTGTTAAAACTGTTTAAATCATCAGTTGATATTTTCTTTGTAATGTCAATTTCTGATGTCTTTAAATCATATAAATTGAAAAATCCACCTAAACCAAATTCGATACCTGACATATTAACATCTTCGTTAACAGCTGCGATATCATTTGAGTCATGCTTATTTGTCAAATATTTTACTGATGAAACATAATATGATAAAACGCCATTATTGTTTACAACCTTAAGAGCGATATCAATTTCACCTTTTGATAATGTAATCTTAGAATCTTTATCCTTCATGCTTACTTCTTTGATTACATAGTAATGCATCTCAGGATTTCTAGGATCAATTTCTTTTGCAGCAAATGATAATGATGGGAATATAATTCTACCATTTTTATCAGTTGAAACATTTTCATAGTTCTTAACTGTAGTCCTATAATCACTTTCTGTTTCAGTAAAACTAAACGTAAATTCACCTTCACCTGCATAAATATTATCTATTTGCTCTGTATTTTTACCATTGAATTTATTTGTGAATGTTTTGTATGAAGCAAAATGGAATGATGATTTGTTCTTATCAAATCCATCTTCTGAACGACCATGATAAATGTAATGCCACTCACCGCCTCTTACTTCTGTCTTACCAGCTGATGCAACCCAACCTGCACTTGAACCTACTGTATAAGCGTAAGTTTCTGGATTTGGAAGTAAGAATGTACCAGCTGTTGTATCAAATGCAACTTCCTTTGAATTAGGAATATTCCATATAACCTTCTGACACATTTCTTTATCAACGATTCTATTATGAATACTATCTTCACCTGAATGTGTTGTAGTTGAATTAAATGTTAACTTACCATCCTTAAGTTCACCGTCTACTTCAAAATCATATCCAGCCTTATCATAATCTGCAATAGTCATTGTGTACTGTGGTAAAGTCACCTTGTTAGGTGTTAAAACATTAAACACTATAACCGTATTAGAATTTTTAACTATATTTAAAACTTCGGCACCTTTAAGATTGTTACCGATAGCACTATCTTCTGGAATATTAATATAAACAACAGCATTGTCATAAGAACTATCTGTCAAATCAATTACAGCTTTGCCATTCTTATAATCTGCAATGTCATCAATATTAACTGCTGGCTTTGATAAAAATCTCTTGGACTCATCCTGCATATGTCCAATGATTGAATCTACCTTGCCCTTTAAATTATCATAAGTATCAATCTTATACTGTGGATCTGCCTTGCATACATTATCATATGCGATGTTATTGTTCTTGATACTCTCAGTAGTTTCAATATTAAAGAGCACGCTATCTGCCCCTTCATATGTTCTACCAAATCTTACCTGACTACCATCCTCAACTTCTGCAATAATAAAGTGAGCTGGTGCATCACCGGCGAGGTCAACATCACAGTTCTGTTCTCCTCCCGCGTTAGTAAATAAATTTGTAGCAAATGTTGTCTCCATATGCATTGATTGTACAAACTGATCACTTACAACCCCGTAATCAATTCCTCTTCCAAGTATGTCTGCATAGTTAACAGAACTAACTGCATCATAATCCATGATGCTTGCTGCATAAGAAACACTTGGATTGCCAAACTTACTGTTTGCGATACCAGTAACCGCCACTGCCGCTGCTACTGCAGACGCGGCAATTCTACTGATTCTCCTCTGAATTGTCTTCTTCATTTCTTACTCCTTTTTCGTCTAACAACATAATACATAATTTCTTAAAAAGCGCTATTTTCCCACGCTAATGTTACTATTCTACCATTTTAAGTTTTCCATTTCAACGAAACAATTAACATAATATTCACAAAAATCGACATATTTTTTGGCATAAATTAGTAAAATACTTACAAAAAGCACTAAATCTATTCATTTTTCAGAAAAATCAAACGTTTAAGTCAATAATTTATAGTTTACATAACGCCATTTTCTGTAAAAAAAATCGATCTTCAGACATGAAAAACCCATAATCTGAAGATCGACTTGTATAATTTTTATAAACTTGTCTATTTTACAAACTATTTAACTTTGTACTTATTAGTTTTAGCCTTCTTTAATAACTTATTATATTTCTTCTTAAGTTTCTTAGGAACCTTAACTGTAAGTTTCTTAGCACCATTTCTTCTAAATGCTTTTTTACCAATCTTAGTAATGTTCTTTGACTTAATTACTACATTCTTAAGCTTCTTGCAATTATAAAAAGCAGCCTTTCCAATAGTTGTAACATTTGTTCCAATAGTAACCTTAGCAAGTTTCTTATAACCCTTGAATGCTTTTGCACCAATTGATGTTACCTTGTATGTATAATTCTTACCTTCAAATGTATAAGCAACAGTATTCTTAACAACAAGCTTCTTTAGTTTCTTAACTTTCTTCTTATCAGCAGCACCAATAAGCTGTACTTCTCCACCAGTCTTATCTGTCTTAGTTACCTTGTACTTATAACCATTAATTGTAAGTACCTTATTCATAAGTTTAGCTGCCTTCTGTTCTTCAGTTTCAAAATTTCTACCGAATAACTTTGAAAGTGCTTCATTCTTTGATGTATCAATCTTATCTATTCTAGCACCTGAGAAACTTGTCTTATCAACATACTTAACGCCTGCTGGAATAACCATCTCATGAATAGTTACACAATCCTTGAAAGCATTTGCTCCAATTTCTTCAAGTGACTCTGGTAAAACTACAATACCAAGATTGCTACATCCATTAAATGTATCTTCTTCAATTGCCTTAACACCTTCAGGAATATCAATAACATGAAGTGTTCTACATCCTTCAAACGCGCCCTTACCAATTGATTCAAGTGTTTCACCAAGGAAGTGAATTGTATCTAAGTTAGTACTATTAGCAAATGCATATGGAGCAATTGTCTTAAGAGTCTTAGGTGTTGTAAGTTCATGAAGTGTAGGCTGATTAGCAAATGCATATTCAGGAATAACTTCTACCTGACTCTTTGAAATATCAATAACTGCATTGTTAGCTGAATCAAAAGCATGTACACCCATTGTCTTAAATGTTTCTGGGAATGAAATATTTAAATTAACTGTATTAGCGTATGCATATGCACCAATTGATTCAAGTACGCTACCTTCTTCAAATGCATATGAATTCTGGTTTGTACAACCGTAGAATGCATAATCACCAATTTTCTTAACCGACTTAGGAATAATAAATCCATTATTTGTTTTATTGTTATAACATGCATAGTTACCAATCTCTTCGATTGTTTCTGCTCCATGATCAGTGAATGAATACTTATCACCAGAAAATCCTGGAGCCATACATATTAATTTTTTACCATCTTTTGTTAATAATAATTCATTAGTTACTTCTCTAGTTTCTTCTGAAAATTCAGTTGCTGGAGTTATCTTAATGCCTGCGATTGTAAGCCCTGTTTCTTCTTCGTCACTAGTTAAATTATAATCAAATCTAGTAATCTTCTCACAACCAATAAATGCTGTAGCATCAACATTAACTAAAGCTGTTGGAAGATAAAATCCTTGAAGATCTGGATATAACATATTCTCTGTATTTTCTGGATTTCCTGGATTATCTAAATCGCCTGAATTCTCTGACTCTTCTTTATAATTAAATCCAATCATTTTCTGATTGTTAAGAGCATCGTCATCTCCAAGTTGAGCCTCTGGATCAGTAGCTAATTTATACTCAGCATAAGTAAATTCCTGTTCTGCCTTATATGGCATCATTTCCTTTAAATTCTTATCATTCATGAAACATTCCTTACCAAATGTTTCAAAATCATCTGGTAAATAAATCTTTTCAAGCTTATCCATGTTTTTGAATGCAGAATCACCAATACCTACAATATCAATGTCACTACCATCACTAGCCTTTACCTTACTAGGTATAACCATTACTGTTTCTTCCATTAAACTTGCATCTACTGATGTAATTAACTTAGTCTTTTCATCAACTGTGAATAATGTGTCATTATTACAACTATGTTGCACACTAAACTTTGCGATGTCAATTCTTGTATCCCCATCACTTATCTCGCCACCATCTTCAGCAAATACAGGTGTTGAGAATGCAAGACTTAGTACTGTAATGATACTAAGTGTCTTTTTAAATAATCTCATTATTATTTATCCTCCTTATTTTTGTCTAAACATTTTATAATACTGGATTATATTATATTTATTAATATCTTCCTCGTCATCTTCATTTTCAACCGGAAGATATTTACTATCACAAGTTCTAACCGCCGAAATAACAGGGTATTCTTCTCTTAAGTCCTTTAAGAATAATTGATAAGGTGTTTGTGATAAGCCAACCTTTTCTGTCATAAGACCTGATAAATAGTTAGCTGAAATTTCCTTACCAACCTCTTCTTCAATGTCATAATTTGCCCATATAAAATATGGAACCTTATATCTTAATGCATTATCTTCTTTTGATAAATTCTCGGGATCCATACCATGCATTCTCAATATAGGATTTCCAATCGTCGTGTTAGGCTGATGATCACCAAAGAAAACAATAACTGTATCCCTGTCTGCTTCCTTGTAATGATTAATTAGTTTTTCCACAGCTTTATCTGTTAGTTTCACAAGAGAGAAGTAATTTGATACTGCATCATTTTTTTCTAATCCCTTAACTGAAACAGTATGTGGTAAATTATCAAAATTCTCCGTAAATCCAGAATGATTTTGCATTGTAACCGAGAATATAAACTGTGGATCATCTGAAGCTCTTTCTGTTTTATCTATTATCCAGTCAACTATCGATTCATCACTATAATAGCTTCTAATAGTCTTTCCACCTAAAACAGATGTATCTTTAAAATATTTATCATCAAATCCAAAATAATCATATACATTATATCTATTCCATCCCTTTTGATAGTAAGGATGCATAGCTGTAGTATGATATCCTAAATCCTTTAATTGTGAAACTAAACTATCTCTTTCACCAAACATATACTGCTGGTATGGAACACTACCCATTGGTAAAAACTTTAATGTATCCCCTGTCAGGAATTCATACTCACTATTAGGAGTATTGCCACCCACAATCGACATATTTAAATATCCACTAACAGTATTATCATATCCATACATTAACTTTCTAATGAAAGGCATATAATCAGTATTTGTTTCTATGTTTCCAATTACAGACATATCAGCAAATGCTTCATCCATAATTACAATCACATCTGGCTTCTTAGTTTCCTTAACTGCTTTATCCTCATATTCAGCTAAATACTTTTTAGCCTTATCATCACTATATCCACTTGGCTTCTTAACTTTTACAAAATTAAAATCGTACATAAAAGTAAGCATAAGACCATTTCTCTTTGTCATGACATCCTGCTGGAATACAAATGGATACATTTCAATATCATACATATGGTCTTCATCATTTAGATATATAACCAAGCCATATATGCTAAATATACACGCAACCACACCTATTACTCTGATACTGTATGCATATAAGCCTTTTTTAAGTTTTATCTCACAGAAAAACTCTAAAATTATTAATGCAACAAATCCAATAAGAATATTCCAAACATAACTTTCTAGTTTATAGCTATAATTATCAGCTACCGATGATGCCACCTTAATGGAATTAATATCCCAAGGCAAAATTGGATTACCCCTAAAATTAAAAACATAATAATCAGCTAATCCAAACGCCATAAAGAATACTGTTTCTATTATGGCTGCAACTCTAAATCTACCAATAACTAAAAACAACGTCCATAGAAATAATGCAAAAAACAAATAGTTAATCAAGCATTTCTGCCAATTTAGAAATTCCTTAACTTCTTTATATTCGTAAAGATATGAATTGGTTAAATAAAAAAGTGCATATGGCACGCCAAAGAATCCTATCAGCTGCCAAACTTTTTCCAATATATCCTTATAATATTTTCTAATAAACCCGCCAACTTTTGATAAAAAATCTTCTTCTATCACCTGTTCTGTCATCACTTATACCCTATTCTTCTTAACTCTAAACATCATTGCGCTTTCAGGTGTAATTTTAACATGTAAATTTCCACCCTCAACATTATAATCAACTTTTCCAACATTATATTTATCTTCATAAGAATACAATAATCTTTCCATTGTATCGTCATCAGATATGTCTAACTGCCATACTGGAATATCAACTTCCATATCTGAATGTGCAGTACTTACAAGTGTAATAATCTTACTATCCTCTTCAAATCTACCAAAGCTTACAACATCATTCATTGCAATAAGCATCTTAAATGCACCTGTCTTAAGAGCCTTATTATGAGAATGAAAATAAATAGCATATCTACAAAAATCTATAAGTTCTGCATTCTCCTTCCCCCATGGATAAGGTCTTCTATTATCAGGATCAGTCCATCCACATAATCCTGCTTCATCTCCATAATAAAATGTTGGAGCACCAGGCCAAGTCATCTGCATAATAATTGCAGCCTTCATAAGCGCTATGTTAACGCCTTCTTCTGCCCCCTTCATGCCATCACTTACAATTCTACCACATCTTCCATTTGTTCGTGTTAAAAATCTTGAATGGTCATGATTTGATAACTGATTCATGGAAACAAGTAATGACTGAGTCTGCATCTTTGCCATGTTATGTTTCATAGCTTCAGCGAAACTCTTTCCATTACCTTTAAGGAACATGTCAACATTATCACTATGTTTGTCAACACCTGTCAAAAACCAGCTAACAGGTTCCATAAATGCATCATAATTCATTATGCTATCCCACTGTCCACCTTGTAACCAGTCAGAAGGGTCACCATAATGTTCTGCTAAAATAATTGCATTTTTATTTGCTGATTTTACTGACTTTCTAAAATCAGTCCAGAACTGATGATTCATCTCTTTAGAATGACCAAGATCCGCAGCAACGTCAAGTCTCCATCCATCAACATTATATGGAGCACTTACCCACTTACTACCAATTCTTAAAATGTAATCATATAGTTCCTTAGAATCTTCAAAGTTAAGTTTTGGTAAGGTATCATATCCCCACCATCCTTCGTAATTCCTACAATAATCTGTATTATCAGCAAACTTAAAGAAATTTCTATAAGGACTGTCCTTACTTACATATGCACCTGGTTCAAAACCTTCCGCATCCTTGTATATCATCTCACGATCAATCCACTTATTAAATGAACCACAGTGATTAAATACACCATCAATAATAACTCTAATATTTCTGCTATGCGCCTCTTCAACGAGTCTGGCAAAGAGTTTATTAGATGCCTCTAAGTTTTCTTTATCCGTAACACGCTTAATGTACTTTTTAGCGTGAGTATTATCATTATCATATTCACTTAACACATCATCAACATCATTAACAATAACGCCAAAATGAGGATCAATATGATCGTAATCCTGTATATCATACTTATGATTTGATGGTGAAACAAAAATAGGATTTAAATATAGAGCTTCAATTCCTAACTTTTGTAAGTAATCGAGTTTATCAATAACCCCCTGAAGGTCTCCACCATAAAATCTTCTAATGTCTACATCTGCAATGCCATCTTCCCAATTTGCATGACTAACATGTTCCCCTACGTATGCATATTCATCATCTACAACATCGTTAGATGGATCGCCATTATAAAATCTATCAACAAATATCTGGTACATAACTACACCCTTTGCCCAATCCGGTGTATCATATCCAGAAGTAACCTTAAAATTATAATTTGAATCATGGCCAGTTGATAAACCTAAAACATCATAGAAGGCCGTAAACTCATCACATTCAAGTTTAAAATAATAATCATTAATGCCGTCTATGGCAATAAACTTTTCTTCAAAGTAATCAAAACGATTAGTTTTATTTCTCTCAGAAACCTTTGTAAGCTTCTTCATCGGTATCTCTTTACCATTAGCAATAAGTACCGTACTCCTAACCACATCTTTAGCGGTTCTAAGCGTAATTTTAACACTTTCTCCAGCCTTTGGTACCATCGGATCTCTGAATTCGCTAGTTCCATCGTGAAAGATTGCACTTTCTAATAAATCATAACCCATACTTTTAAAATGACTCCTTAATATTTTAATAATATTAAAGTATTTCTACTCTCTTTTTCTCTTTTTCTAAAAACCCTTATACAAAAGTAAAAAGCACAGCTGCTACTGCTGTGCTTTTAGGAGAAGGTATTTTTCGTTTTTTCTTATGGGGTGTAGCAAAAAAACTATATAATGTATTGGGGGTTTTTACGATATGTATTATAACCCGAATTTACAAATAAGTGTGCACAAACATTACAAAATGTACAGAAAGTTTTTGTGCATTTTCACTATACCCCTATCCTTCATCGTGATTTTGCCTAAAACTGCAGACTCAATCCACTACTTTTTTAATCAATAAATCAATCTAAGCAAATAATGCTTCAAATTCTTCCTGGTTTATCTTTTCTTTTTCAAGTAAAAGTTGTGCCCCCTTGTGAAGAACGTCTATATTTTCAGTAATAATATTCTTAGCATCATTATAGCACTTACTAACTATGCCTCTAACTTCCTCATCAATAGCTGTCGCTGTGTTTTCACCATATGCTTTTGAATGAGCAAGGTCACGACCAATAAATACATCATCTGAATCATCATTATAGTTAATCAAGCCAAGTTTTTCTGACATACCATACTTTGTAACCATAGCCTTAGCTGTTGCTGTAGCCTGCTTAATATCCTGTGATGCACCTGTTGTAATGTCATCAAGCACTAATTCTTCAGCAATTCTACCACCAAGATCAACCATAATCTCATCTATCATCTTTCCTCTTGTTAAGAACATCTCATCCTTAGCAGGAAGTGGCATTGTATAACCTGCGGCACCCATACCAGTAGGAATGATTGAAACAGTATGTACAGGTCCAACATTTGGGAGCAAATGGAATAAAATAGCATGTCCCATCTCGTGATAAGCAGTAATCTTCTTTTCTTCATCAGAAATAATTCTGCTCTTTCTCTCTGTACCAATTCCAACCTTAATCATTGCCTTATTAATATCTTTTTGAATAATGTACTTTCTCTTATCCTTAGCTGCAAGAATAGCTGCTTCGTTAAGAAGATTTTCAAGATCAGCTCCTGTAAATCCAGCTGTGATTCTTGCTACTTCATCAAGTTTAACATCATCACCAAGAGGTTTATTCTTAGCATGTACATTAAGTATAGCCTCTCTACCCTTAACATCAGGTCTTCCAACTGTAACCTTTCTGTCAAAACGACCTGGTCTTAAAATAGCAGGATCTAAAATATCAATTCTGTTAGTAGCGGCCATTACGATAATGCCTTCATTAGCACTAAAACCATCCATCTCAACAAGTAACTGGTTCAATGTCTGTTCTCTTTCATCATGTCCGCCACCCATACCAGTTCCTCTTCGTCTTGCAACCGCATCAATTTCATCAATAAATACAATTGCTGGTGAATTCTTTTTAGCTTCAGCGAAAAGATCTCTTACTCGTGAAGCACCAACACCTACAAACATTTCTACGAAATCAGAACCAGATATGATATAAAATGGAACTCCTGCTTCACCGGCAACTGCCTTACCCAAAAGAGTTTTACCTGTTCCCGGAGGGCCTGTTAAAATAACACCCTTAGGAATTCTAGCTCCTATTTCAATATACTTCTTAGGATCTTTTAAGAAATCAACTATTTCTGCAAGTTCTTCTTTTTCTTCTTCAAGACCTGCAACCTTTTCAAAATTAATATTCTTTGTATCATTAACAAGTCTGGCTCTACTTCTTCCAAAATTGGCCATTTTAGAATTAGCGCCACCACCCATACTTCCATTAATCATAAAGAAGAAGAAAATTCCTGTTGCCAATATGATTATTAATGGTAATATGTCTGTTAAGAAAATACTGTCTCTTGAAACATCTTTTACAACATATTTTGTATCTTTTGCTTTAGCTAAATCATCTACAACCTTATTTACATCTGGTACGAACAAAGATTTAACATCATCATTTTTATATGTGATTGTAAGTTTACCAGTTGGTATTTCTTTATTCTGCTTTATAGCAACGTTTTCAATCTGACCTTCCTTTAAATCTTCAACAAATGACTCATAAGTATAATCCTGTGAAACATTACTATTAACAGTCACATAATAAACAATTCCGACTATTATAGCTACAACTGTCAAATAAAAGAATATTTCTTTTACTCCTTTTTTCATTTTTCCTCCTTAAAAAATTTTATATTTCCACCACTCCAATATACGGTAGATTTCTATATCTTTGATCATAGTCAAGTCCAAAGCCTACCACAAACTTATCCGGAATTACAAAGCCTGTAATATCAACTTTAACATCAACTTCTCTTCTATCTGGTTTGTCAAGTAAAGTTACAATCATTAAAGATTTTGGATTTCTCTTTTCTATTTCAAGTTTAAGTGTCTTAAGCGTGTTACCAGAATCTATTATATCCTCAATAATGACAACATTCTTCCCTTCAACACTTTCATCCAAATCTTTTTTTATGGTTATAACACCACTACTCTTCGTTCCAGAGCCATAACTGCTAACCTGCATAAAATCTATTGTTACAGGAATTGTAATTCTTTTTGCAAGTTCACAAGTAAAAAAGATACTTCCCTTAAGTATGCATAGTAAGTGAACTTCCTCACCTTTAAACTTATCACTAATTACATCTGCAATTTCCTTAATTCTTTTACAAACTTCTTCCTCAGAAATCAAAACACTTATTTTATCCATTTCGCCTCCTTACGTAAGCACATAAATCTTCTCTACTCTTTATCCGCTTCGTAACTTATCTTTAGAATTTTATTTGTATCACTTGTAACTTTTATGTCTTCACCAATACGATATCCAATTACCCACAATATCTTATCATCAGAAGATAACAATAAAATATCATCTCTTTCTTCTCTTGGAATTTTCATATCGCTGAAATAATCTTTGATTTTTTTATGGCCACCCTCACTGTTAACGACTATGTAGTCATCTTTTTGTCTGCTTCTAACATATAAATCGCTATCTATTTTATCATAATCTATATATTTAGTATACTGATTTTCCTTGTTTTTTATTATTTTTTCGTCAATTGCATCAGCCGGTTTCACTTCCACTGTAATTCTAAACCCAGCACCTTCAATAACCTGTTTTTCCTCACTTTTCTTGATTTGATAAGATGGATACTCTTTATGTACATTTATTTGCTGATTTTCGGACTTTGTAGCAAATTCCACTCCGTTATATGTTCTTTTTGCAATAATGCCATATGGAAGTTCTATACTACTTGAAACATTACTTCCAAAAAGATTCATAATATTATTTACATGTGTCTTTGTAATATCTTTAAGCTTACCCGATTTATCTTCAAAGCACTTTCTAATAACACCACTAATAACACATTCATCCTCATCAAGAATCTGTGAACTAATCTCATACTCTGAAACATACTTTTTATAAGCTTTATCCACCTGATTTTCAATAAATTCATTAGCCTCTGTGGCAATTTCAGCAAGGTTACTTATAGCATTAAAAACATTTTGATTAAAATTATTCTGAAGATATGGTAAAACCATAAGTCTAATTTTATTTCTTGAATAATCTTCTTGCAAATTAGTACTATCAACCACATAATCAATGCCTCTACTCTTAAGGTAGTCTTCAATTGATTCTCTTGTAGTCGATAAAAGCGGTCTTATAATATCATCCCTCTTAACTGGAATTCCACTCACGCCTTTAAGACCACTTCCTCTAATAATATTAAATATAACCGTTTCAACATTATCATTTTCGTTATGAGCAACGGCAATTTTCACAAACTGTCTATCCTCCCACTTACTAGCCGCTCTAGCAAATGCCTCGTATCTTAATACTCGTCCTGCTTCCTCTAAAGATAAATTATTTTTATTAGAATATCCAACAACATCTAAACTTTCAACAATTAAAGGAATTCCGTTCTTTTCACAAAAATCAACAACGAAAGTTTCGTCACGTTTTGCTTCCTTGCCCCTGATATTATGATTAATATGTACGGCCATCAAATCAAACGAACTATCATCAACGCTTTTTGAACTGACATATTCACTTATTCTTTTCAAAACACTTATTAAACATATTGAATCCGCTCCTCCTGAAACGCCAACTACAATATGTTTGGTGTTTTCCAACAATTTGTTTTCTCTAATGAAATTGTATATATTATATTCAAATTTCGACAATTTCATCTATCTCTCACCTCCTGTGTTTCTACCAAATAACATATGTCATTTCAAAAAAAGTGCCATACATTATATAGTTATTTCAGCAAATGACTATATAATAAATAGCACTTTTATTTCTCTTCTTCCGGTTTGAAAATAACCTCATCCGGATACACAAGACCTAATTTTTTGGCCATCTCTTCTACATAAGCCTTTGTCTTTACATAAACAGCTCTCTCTTCGAGTTCTTCTCTTAATTCAAGCTGTTCTTCTTTCTGCTCAATTAACTTAGCCTCTTTACTTTCTAACTCATTTAAAGTCTTCTGAGACTTTCTAATGTTAATACCTAAAGTAACCACTATAAGAAGCGCCATTGCACTAATAAGAAAAAGGCCATATAATGATGTACTTCTTCTTTTCTTCTTACGCCTCTTACTAGCTCGGGCTATTGCAGTATCTTCTCTTCTATTGTCAATTCTTTTACGACGAGTTGCCATAACTATACCCCTATGTTGTGTTTTTTCTTACTGTTCTTATTTTAATAGGTTTACATATAATTTTCAAGTCTGATTTAATAAATTAATATTTTATTAAGATATTACAACGGAGTATACATTTCCTTGGCATCATCCTTCTTTACTGTCTCGGCTATACTGTCAACTTTAACCTTAACATTTCTGTTACCAAAGACAATCTCTATTTCATCGCCAACTTTAATTGTAGTGCCAGCTTTAGCCACTTTACCATTAACCATTACTCTTCCTGCATTACATGCATCAGCCGCAACAGTTCTTCTCTTTATTAATCTTGATACTTTTAAATACTTATCTAATCTCATTATGTCCTCACAAACTAAGAACCCTGTCATCAGACAGGGTTCTTAAAGTAAAATCGAATTAATTATTTCTTTTTACCTTTTTTAGGTGCATTTACAGCATCCTTTAAAGCCTTACCAGCTTTGAATTTAGGAGCCTTTGAAGCTTTAATCTTCATTGTTTCACCTGTTCTAGGATTTCTACCTGATCTAGCAGCTCTTTCTGATACTTCGAATGTACCAAAACCTGTTAACTGGATCTTTTCACCCTTCTTAAGTTCTTCTGTTACTACCTCTGTAAATGCCTTAACTGCAGCGTCAGCGTCTTTCTTTGTTAAACCTGCTTCTTCAGCAATTGCTGCAACAAATTCTGCTTTGTTCATTTTGTTTCCTCCTCGAAAAAAATTCAAAAGTAACCGCAATCAATTACTCTTATTAAGTTATACTTTCTTTAAGCCAATTTGTCAAGTTTTTTCGGCAAAAAATGGCTTAAAATCAACATTTTCCATACTATGTAAACCATTTTTTTGCCAATTATTTAAAACTTCTTTGAGATTGTCTAAAACTTATCATACTTTTCCTATTTTTGCCCTAAAAAAAGACCATCCGAGAGGGATGATCTTTTTAGTTTCGCAAAAAATATATTTACACTAATCTTCGTAAAATTCTCTAAATTTCCTAGCAAATATAATCGCATATTTGCAAACGAATTTTGTAATTCTTTCTGGATTCTTAATTGGATGTCTAACTAAATACATAACAGAATTAATTGAACGAGCTACTATAATCATAACAAAGAACCAGAATATACTTTTATATACAGGCTGAGTTGTAATTCTAAGAAATGGATATGGTCCATAAACAATTCCCTTTAAATTTAAAATAACAATTACTACACCATAAATAGCCGTTGGTATGTATGCAGCCCTTATAAATAACTTATCAAACTTATCTTTCTTCTCAATAAAGATAAAAGCAATAATAGCCATGATTGGACAAACTGTATGATGATAAATCTGTGCACCCTTATACATAATATGAGGTCCATAACCATCCGATACTTTGCCTGGTAAAAGTACTACTAAAACCACTATGAAAGTCATCGTAATGCAGCACACCGAAAAATACTTAAGTATCAATATAGCTTTTGGTATATCACATTTCTTTATTATACACACCAACGCTGTTATCATCATGATAGTTGATGTGATGCAAAGGAAAATATTACTATCAGTTGTATAAAATCTAAGCGTTCTGCAACTATACTTAAACGCTCTTTTTATTCCCATTATCTCTAGAGCAACCAACATAAGATTGAAAAGGAAAATATCAATCTTTACGTTAATATTATATTTTTTATCTGGTTCCATATCTTTTTTCTCTTCTTCACTTAGCCTTATTATTAATTATTCAACATAATCATAATAATATTTTAACCTCCAAAGAGCTATTCATCAATAGTTCCCAGCAAATAATCTATAAATTGAGTCGCACATCTACCAGAAATTCCGCCATGTGATAATTCCCACTTATTAGCTTCCTTCCTGATTTCTTCCTCATCCATATTGATATTATTCTTCTTTGCAAGCTCAAATACTATATTATAGAATTCCTTTGGAGTAGGCTTTGAATAGCTTATCCTTACACCAAATCTATATGCAAGAGAAAGTTTTTCTTCCATAGTATCAGACTTATGCATACCATTATTTGAAACCACATCATCTCTATCACTCCAGTTTTCCTTAATAAGATGACGTCTATTAGATGTTGCATAAATCAAAATGTTCGCTGGACGACTTTCAACACCACCCTCTATAACAGCCTTTAAGAACTTATATTCAATTTCAAATTCCTCAAATGATAAGTCATCCATATAAATAATGAATTTGTAATTTCGGTTCTTAATTTTTGAAATAACCGTTGATAGATATTTAAACTGATGTTTATATATTTCAATCATTCTAAGGCCATCATCATAAAACTCATTTACAATAGCCTTAATGCTTGTAGACTTACCTGTACCGCTATCACCAAATAAAAGTACATTATTCGCTTTTTTACCTTCAACAAATGCTTTCGTATTATCCACAAGCTTCTTCTTCTGTATTTCATATCCGACAAGGTCTGAAAGCACAACCTTATCCATATTATTGATAGGCTTAAATTCAACCTTATCTTCAGCATAGCATTTTAATCTAAATGCCTTATTAAGACCAAACATGCCAACACCATAATCTTTATAAAAGCCAGTTACTAAATCAAAAAATTCATCATATGATTTAGCATTTGCTAATTTCTCACTTAAAGCTCTAACTTTTTCACTTACGTTTTTGTTATACATAAGTTCAGGCTTTTCAATTGATTTATATGTTGTAAGTCTGCTAAATACATCTGTATCAAGATACTCTTCTATCCATGTAAAATCATAATGGAATAATTCCATAAACGCTTCAAAATCCTGCTTTGCATAGAAGTTAACCGAACCATCACTAGCACCAACTTTTTCACAAGTTAAACTAAAAGGATTTTCGTTAGTAATAATTTCATATGTAAGATAATTCTGCCATAGATTCTTATCGAAAGCATATGATGTTCCAAGTTCAAGAATTCTTTTAACCTCTCTGTATGTTCTAGTTAATAAATCTTCCTTTGTAACATCAATTGAATCTTCTTCATTTGCTGAAGTTTCAAACTCCTTTAATCTTTTCGCATCCTTACATATATCTGCAACCCTTGTTATAATTGCATCTTTCCCAAAATCACTATATAAGATAAATCTTGATACTATCTTCTGCATTTCATTCACCTGATTTCATTTTTAATCTTTTAATTAAATTTTATTAAATATGATAATTACCAACTTCCATAATATCGATGTCATTTTTCACAACATCCTTCTTACCAGACTTTAATACAAGTTCCTGGTTTTTAATTGTAACTCTTGTCTCCGGATCAATTGAAGTTGTAATAAATGCGTTACTTCCAATAACCGAGCCACGTCCGATAACTGTCTCACCGCCAAGAATTGAAGCACCTGAATAAATAGTTACATTATCCTCAATAGTAGGATGTCTCTTAACACCCTTAAGTCTCTGACCGCCACGAGTTGAAAGAGCACCAATTGTAACACCCTGATATACCTTAACATTATCTCCAATAATTGTTGTTTCACCAACAACAATACCTGTACCATGATCAATAAAGAAATATTTACCAATGGTAGCTCCTGGATGAATATCAATACCAGTCTTACTATGTGCATGCTCTGTCATCATACGAGGAATAAGTGGTACTTCAAGTAAGTGAAGTTCATGCGCAAGTCTATTAGTAACGATTGCATAAAGTCCAGGATATGAAAGAATGATTTCATTTTCATTATAAGCTGCTGGGTCCCCATCAAAGAACGCTTTAACATCAGTCTCAATATACTCACGAATCATAGGAATCTTCTTAAAGAATGTAACACATATCTCTTCAGCTGCTAGATTAACCTCTTCTTCACTTTCGTCACTATACTTTTCATTCTGTCTAAGAGCAATTGCAACCTGACGATTTAAATTGTACATAACATCTTCAATCAAAACCGTAAGTCGACTACTTATATTATAAAATCTAAATGTTTTATCTCTAAAGAATCCTGGGAATACAATCTTAAATAACTTCTTCAAAATATCAATTACAGCATCTGGATCTGGCTGAGCAAACACTTCCGTATGATCAATAGTTTTTCCCTTATCATAACTTCCAAGTATTTCCCCCACAATCTCACATATTTCTCTATCAATTACTTTCTTCATATTTTTACCTTTCGTTGATAACCTACGTGCTACGCAAATTTATATTGTCTATCTGGGACTCAGCTCTCGCACGGTGCGGGCTACCCCTAGCCACACTAAGTTCGAAATTCGTTGTTTTAACGTTATTGATATTTTTCATTCGTATAATACAAGTATAATATGTTCAAAGCAGGAAACAGTTAGCCTTGAATGCAAGCATTCAGCTACCTATTTCCTACTTTAAACACATAACGCTTCGCGTTATGCAAATAAAAAGTCTCAATCACAAACAACTTCTTTCTCACTAAGTGTAGAGACCCGCAACGGTCCCATCTAGAAAATATAGAATTTGCTTAAGCACTTAGTCTTATTAAAAAACATAATTAATATATATAATAACACCGTAAAATATAAATGTCTAACAATTATTAACTATATATGAATATAAACTAAAACTATCATTAATGATAAGACTTCATTATCAAGTCCGTAAAAGTCCACTTGCAAATAATATACATTTAATTTGCAAAATCCACATAATCACCACGACTTACAGAGACTTCATAGCCTATGCTTTCAATTCTACGTTGCATACACATGCGGCATTCTGCTGCTTCATCGCCTGTGCAGATTTTACCATCGTATAACATATACTTATCTCTTACATTAGTTGGTGAAAGATTTGGCATTACTACGTTAGCGCCTGCTTTTATTCCTAGTTCACGGCCAAGTGGATTTATTGTTCCAAGTGCAGTTGTTGCTGGTAACAATACTTTTGGAAGCATTAATCTTATAATTGCTAATAAGTGAAGTGTGTCTTCTAATGTTCCACTTTTCTCATCTTTAAATGGTGTATCCTTATGTGCAATAAATGGTCCAATTCCTATCATATGAGGTTCAAATTCTTTCATGAATCTCAAATCTTCTACAATGTTTTCAACAGTCTGGTATGGTGAACCAACCATTATTCCACATCCAACCTGGAATCCAATCTCTTTTAGGTTCTTAAGACACTCTATTCTATTAGATAACTTCATTTCTTCTGGATGAAGTTTTTCATAATGTTTTTCATTTATTGTTTCATGTCGAAGAAGATATCTATCCGCTCCTGCATCATAATACTTTTTATAGCTTTCATAACTCTTTTCTCCTATCGAAAGAGTTACTGCAATATCAGGATATTCATCTTTTATACTTTTTACAATATCACAAATATATTCATCGTTAAAAGATAAATCCTCTCCACTTTGAAGCACTATTGTTCTAAAGCCAAGTTCATATCCTGCTTTAGCACAAACTAAGATATCGTCCTTATTTAGACGATATCTTTCAACGTTTTTATTGCTTCTTCTAATCCCACAATATATACAATCATTTTTACAATAATTCGAAAACTCAATAAGGCCTCTTAAAAACACCTTATTACCATATACTGACTTTGCAACTTCAGATGACTTTGCATATAAATATTCTTCTTCACTTTTATTAAGTGTAGTTAGTAATACTTTTAAATCTTCATCAGGTAAGTTGCAATTTGCTACTAACTCATTAATTCTTTCTATGTTATTCATTTAAATATCTTTAATCACTCCACTATATATTCTAAATAATCATTTTCGTAACTCAAATTTATTAAAATACTATTTTATTCCTAGGACTTCAATACTTCTTTCAAGTATTCCTCTCATATAACTAATTGCAATTCCATAATTAGTCATTGGAGTATTCTCTTCATTAGCCATCTTCATACGACTTCTAACTTCTCTATCTCCAAGCATGCATCCACCACAGTGGATTACCATCTTGTATTTGCTAAGATCCTTAGCAAATGTATTTCCAGAAGAAGTTTCAAACTTTATATCCTTACCAGTATATTTCTTTAAAAGGTTAGGAAGTTTAACTGTGCCAATGTCCTCACACTGTCTATGATGTGTACAGCCCTCAGATATCAAAACCGTATCTCCATCTTCTAAAATATCAATAGCTTTAACACCTTCAACAGCCATATCTAAAATACCCTTATGTCTTGCCATAAGTATAGAAAATGAAGTAAGATAAATATCTTCACTCACCATATCCTTAACCTTAAAGAAAGCCTGACTATCAGTAATAACCATCTTAGGTTTAGTTTTTAAATTTTCAATTGTTGAAACTAGTTGTTCAGGTTGAACACATATTGCCACGCCTTCCTTATCAAGAACTCCTCTTAACACCTGCTGCTGTGGTAAGATAATTCTTCCCTTAGGCGCAGATGAATCAATAGGAATAACAAGAATAACTGTATCTCCCTTTTCAACTAAATCCTCAACAAGCGGAATAACAACCTTTTGCTTAAAGAGATGTCCTATCATCTCCTTAAGTTCTCTTATTCCATCCCTAGTGTATGCACTAACATCTATGATTTGCTTATTATCAGATTCATTATTTTTTGAATCCATTTTTTTACTATCATCGGTTTCTTTGACTTGATTTTCATACAAGTCTGATTTATTATACGCGATAATATATGGGATTTCTCTATCCTTAAAAATACTTATTAATTCTTCATCATAAGTTGACATGCCCTGTGTTTTATCAACCACCAAAACTGCAACATCAACTCTTTTTAATATTTCAACTGTCTTTTCAATTCTCTTCTTACCAAGATGACCTTCATCATCAAAGCCCGGAGTATCAATTATTACAACTGGACCTAATGGCAAAATCTCCATTGCCTTAACAACAGGATCTGTTGTTGTTCCTAAAACATCCGATACAACTGCAAGTTCCTGTCCTGTTATTGCATTTACCAAACTTGACTTACCTGCATTTCTCTTCCCAAAAAATCCAATCTGAATTCTTTCACCTGATGGTACACTGTTTAAACTCATATGCATTCCTCTAACTTTCTATACCTAAATTTATGTATCTCCATCATAAATTTTCCTATAAGCCCTACATATAAACTCTTCCCGACAAAGCAAAATGTGGTTCCTTTTCAAACTCCACACTATCATTACATAAATACTTGTAGAAAGGATCTCCATAAACATAATCTGCATCCCTAATAACAGCCTCTATTTCTTCCTCACCTACACATGTAATGTCTTCATCTCTTTTCAGTCCATCATAAATTTCCGTTGTAATAACAGCCCTTACATTTTTACCTTCCTTAATTCTTTTATCTGCAGCGACTGAACCGGCAATAACAGGCTCACCCACAACATATCTTTTTGAGTCACATTCCAAACCATCAACTGCAGCATTTAAAAATGATACCTTTGATTTTTTAGAATTAAAACACTCTCTTATGTCATCAGCAAATACTTTAGCAAACTCACCAACTGGCATTCCAACAACATATGGAATCCCATATAATTCTTCCATTCTTTTTGCAGCTGCTATTCCCGTTGAAGAAACAACCACATTAACATCTGCAAGTAATGATTTTTCTACTTCCTCAAGAGAAGTTAAATATGACCAATTAGCCACCACTTCAAAATCATTATTCTTACAAAAGTCCAAAAGAATATTAACATCATTCTCCCTTGGATAATCAAGTGGAGTAACGCCTAATAAGTTAACCTTAATATTTACACTTTCAATCTCACCAAGTTCTTCTTTGGATTTTAACAAGTTATTAACTACTGCTACATATGCACTTGCTGCTCCCTTTGTATAATCATGAAATGCATTTGTTGCAACAGGAAATGTCTTTATTCCAGTTCGCTTACTTACTTCCCTTGCAATATAATCAAAATCAGTACCATTAACATATGGAATTGGTGAATTTGTTATGGCAATAAACTTAGGTTTAAGTTCATCAGCAGCCTTCACAATATCCTCTATCAATTTATCATCATTACCTGTAATGGCATCCATGTCAGTTAGACCCGAAATAAAAATCAAGCTTTCCATCTTATTCCATCTAACTTCATCATGTGTGTTATATGTTGAATTACATCCAGAAGGATCATGAATTACAATCATCCCGCCTAATTCATACAATGCACTACATGCGCCACTAACATCGCCAGCAAATACAGGTAAAACCTTATATGCTCTATTCATAAATCACACTTAGTATCTTTTTGATACTAACCTCCTTACACTATACCACAATTACTACAAAGTCCCACAGCTTTTCTTGGAACTATATCATCCAAATCTTTCTCCTCATTACGTGCTTCAACCATCATATCAAGAAGAGTCATTATTCCCTTAAAGCCCATGCAACCATCACCCTCTATAATATTTACAAAGTGATGTGTATTATTAAACCAAGCAGCCTTCTGACCGATTGCTAGAACATTTGCATTATCTCTATCAACAACTCTTCCCTCTGGATGAATTGTTGCTCTTAAAGTCAAATCACCGAAGTTTTCAACAAGATAATTATATGCTTCTTCATCCTCAGGTGAAATACCATCTAAATATACTGAGCTTACATTAAATCCTCTATCCAATAAGAACTTTGCAAGTTCTAATGGTCTTGGATATGCTGTATAGTCAATTGATATTTCCGTATCTTTAATTACAGCCTTTACTTCATCTACTTTTGCCTCAAGTTCCTTTTCTAAATTATCGGCGTATTCTTCTATTTCCTTATGTTTAGATGGTCCACAACTTGATAATAAGAATCTCATTTCCTTAGGATTATCTTCATCCGCATACTCCGTAGCAATATCAATTAATTTTTTATTAAGCTTTATAATTCTGCTTTTGATTTTCGCTGGATCTGCCTCATATGGAATATACATAAATTGTCTTTCCAATCTGCTTACCAAATCGAAAACTCCATAAAGACCAGTTGGATAGATTGCCAAGTAAAATGCTCCATCACCAATTTCCATGTATTCCTCAAATGTCTTCATATCATGAATTTGCTTAACTTCAAATCCATATCTTTCGGCCAAATAGAATATAAAACAATCTCTTATTTTAACATCACTGCCCAATATGTAAATCTTTTTTCTTGGCTCAAGTGGTTTAATCACATCAAGCATAGCCTTCCTAAGTTTCTGCTCAGGAGTGTACGATGTCCTTTGCATAATAGGATCCATGAAACACCTAGCAAATACTATGTCAGGAAATCTCTTCTCCAAAGTCTGATAAACATAATCTAAGTCACAGCTTAAAAACTGATGAAGACAAACCGTAAATAACTCAACCATCTTTGGCTTCTCTTCAAGTTTATTTAAAACATCCGTTACACCTTCTATGGTTTCATTCTCAAGACTTCCATTCAGCAAATCTTTTTCAAAAAGAGTTACACTGTGAAATCTATCAAGTTCATTCATCTCTGCTGCAGTCATAACTACACCCCTCATGCAGTTATCCGCGCATACATAAATCTGATGAGCCTCAGGAACCATAAACCCAATATGAACAATATTCCATGTCCCATGAACAGGTGCATTAAATTCTAGTCCTATATCAAATGGCTTTGGATATTCACTATCTTTAATTTTCACTTCTGAAAACTGAGGTGCAAATCCCTCGCCAATACGTTTTAACATAAATCACGCTCCAAATAATCAAAAAATAGGTTAAAAGTTTCTAATGTCATACTAATATTTTAAATCTTAACCACCTATATATGCAACCTTTATTTAGCCTATAACATTCGAATATGCCGTTTTAATTGAAACGCCATCTAATCTTCCAATCTTACCGCTAACTTCACTAATAGTATCCTGTGGTGCATCTATAGCAATACTAATAATATATATGCCTTTTTCCCTATATGGAATGCCCATTCTTCCAATAATATATTCTGATACTCCATGCAAAAGAGCATTTAATTTTTCAACAGATTCCAAATTTGAAACAATAATCGACATTGACGCTACTCTTGTCTCCATAATATACCTTCCTTTGCTTGTTGTTTTATATTTTTATAACTGCACTACAATGATTGTTTCACAATCATTGTAGTGATTGCTTCGCAATCTATATCCATAAATAAAATATTTCAAACTCAAGCAAGCTTGGTTTGCAATATTTTAATTATGGATGCAGTTACTCAGGGTTAGCATATCCTTGGTAATAACTCATTACCTGGTTTTGGTAACATAGTCTGTGCACCGATAGATGTTGTCATTACAATTTTACCAACGTGCTCATCTGTAATGTGTCCAATAACTTTTGCTCCTTCTGTATAAGGGCTGTTCTTTAAGATATTAACAACCTCTTCACTCTTTTCATCAGGAACCATAATTACAAGTCTGCCTTCACATGCAAGATAAAGTGGTTCAAGACCTAAAAGACCAGTAACACCCTTAACTTCATCAGCAACTGGAACATCTTCATAATTAAGATCAATACCAACATTACTTTCTCTTGAAATCTCGTAAAGAACAGTTCCAACACCACCTCTTGTAGCATCTCTAATTACATGCACTTCAGGAACTGCTGTAAGTACATTTTCTACTGCCTTATAAAGTGGAGCACAGTCACTTGTAACATCTGCTTCAATACCATATTCATCTCTTGCAAGAAGAATTGTACAACCATGTCTTCCAACATCACCTGTTACAATAATTGCGTCACCTTTCTTAGCATACTTACCTGATGTATCAGCGCCTTCTAAGATTTCGCCAACACCTGTTGTTGTAATAAATACACCATCAACCTGTCCTTTACCAGCAACCTTTGTATCACCAGCAACAATCTTAACACCTACTTCATTTGCTGTCTTTTCCATGCTAGCTACAATTTCTTCAAGCTTATCCATTGGAAAACCTTCTTCAATAACGAATCCGCATGTCATGTATAATGGCTTCGCACCCATACATGCAAGATCGTTAACTGTTCCGCATATTGATAATTTACCAATGTTTCCTCCTGGGAAGAACGCTGGTGAAACTATAAATCCATCTGTTGACATTGCAATCTTTCCATTTGGTCTTGGAAGTACTGATGCATCGTCAGCCGTAAAATATTCATTACCTAAATGTCCCTTAAATACCTTTTCAATTAATTCTGCTGTTTTCTCTCCACCTGCTCCATGTGCAAGTTTTACTACTTCATTTTCCATTTTATTTATCCCTTCAGTTTTTATCGTTACGCGCCCCCGCAAATTTATATTATCTATCTGTGACTCAGCTCTCGCACGGTGCGGGCTACCCCTAGCCACACTAAGTTCGAAAGCATTTGTTTTGTCGTGATTAATATTTTTCATTCGTATAATGACAACATTATATGCCGATAAAGCAAAGCAATACATTTAAGTGCAAGCACTTATGCATTGCATTACTTTATCACCACATAACGCTTCGCGTTATGCGAATAAAAATCACTAATCACAAACAACTACTTTCTCACTAAGTGTAGAGACCCGCAACGGTCCCATATAGAGAATATGAAATTTGCTTGGGCGCTTATCATTTAATAATCTATTATAAATTAAATATTGTCATTTTAATTGTACATATAAAATGCTGAGCATGCACCTTCGTCAGATACCATACAGGCACCTACTGGATGGTCTGGATTACATGCCTTTCCAAAGAGCGGACAATCTGATGGAAGGATTTTACCTTGTAATACATCGCCACATCTACATCCTTTATTTCCCTGTGCAGTAAATGCTGGAATATTGTATTTCACTCTAGCATCATATGCCTTATATTTTTCCTTAAGCTTCATGCCTGATTTTTCAAGCAATCCAATTCCTCTCCAAATCTCATCTGATGGTTCCATAAACTCATCAACAAGTTTAACTGCCTTTGGACTTCCTTCTGCTTTTACAACTCTTGGATAACAGTTTACAAAGAAACCTTTGTTTTCATTTTCCTTTGCAAGATCCTCACTGTAAACACCATCTACATATCCTTTTCTTTTAGCTGCATTCTTAACTGCTACGGCAATTGCAAGTACCAATTCCTTATCTGTAAATCCTGCAACAACACCGCTTACTCCATTTGCTGCTAATTCTTCGCAAATGCCTGTTCCTATTATTGCATGTACATGACCTGGATATAAATAACAATCCATACTATCCTTTAAAACAAGATATGCATTTGGCATAGTTTTATTTGCAGTTAGTAGCGAAAAGTTACTAACTCCTTCATCCATTGCTGTCTTAACTGCTAAAACATCAGAAGGTGTTGTAGTTTCAAATCCAACTGATAAAAATACAACTTCTTCATCTGTATGTTCCTTTGCATACTCCATAGCATCCATAGGTGAATAACATACCTTAATCTTTCCACCTGCTGCTCTTGAATCTGCAAGTGAACCATCGCTTCCCGGTACTCTAACCAAGTCACCGAATGTACAAATTGTAACGCCTTGCTCTGCTAAATATCTTGCCTCATCAATAAAGCTTACAGGTGTTACGCAAACAGGACAACCTGGTCCTGATATAAGTTTAATCTTAGGTGAAAGAATCTTTCTAATTCCTTTTCTAAAAATCTCATGTGTATGTGTTCCACAAACTTCCATAATGTTAATCTGTGGTCCATCATAACTTTTCAAATATTCAATAGCTTCATTTAACATTTTCTATATCTCCATTTATAAACTCAGCGTATAATATATCTTATCGGAAATTAAATATACGACAGATATTTGCATAGGAGAAAATATTTATTATATCTAAGCAAACAATTTGAGTTTTCCGTTAAAAATTCAAGTGGAGTGTCTGGTCTATTTTTCATACGCGCAGAACGTGTCTGAGCAGCTTTAGCTGCGAGTTTTCGGAATTACCTATGATATGAAATATCATAGGAGCCATCCGCGGCTTTGAGCGGAGTCATAGATTCTTCGTAGAAGAATCTTCCGATTGTATAGAAAAATACCATAAACGAACGCAGAATTTAGGAAATGCTCTCCCTTGTTTGCGTGATATATAAATATTGATACAATGCAAATATTGTCATGTGTATACTTCCGATAAGATATATTATTACATTTAAAACAATTCGTTAAATAATTCGTCTGTTTCTTCTATATCGTCTGATGTAATTTTTGCAATTGCTGCACCAGCATGAACCATTACGTAATCGCCTGGTTCAAGGTCTTCTAAAAGGTCTGCGCTAATTTTTCTTTTAGCACCCATACTTTCAACAATTGCTCCATCATTATCAAGTTTTAATACTTTAGCTGATAAACCTACACACATATCAATTCCTCCATTTTAACTTATTCATACCATATATCGCCTGACCTAAGGCTATGCCACCGTCATTTGCTGGTAATAATTTATGTGTTAATACTTTAAATCCTGTCTTTTCTAATCCTGTCTTTGTTAGATATGCAAGCAATTTATTTTGGAATACACCGCCAGATAATGCTACAGTCTTTATTCCATTTTTATTGCTTATATCGCATACTGATTTAATAATCATTTCTGATATCTTTTTATGGAATACAAATGCAAGCTTTTTGCTATCCTCACCATCACATGCGCCAAGGATTAAATCAAGCATCAGCTTATCGCTTTCATGTATTCCTTCATAGGATTTAAGTGAACTAATCAATTTATCGATTTTCTCATAAAGGTTAACTGAATTAACATCTTTATAATCCGGCATTAGATTTAAATCCTTTAGATATTCTTCTGCAGCATACTCAAGATATATTGCGCTTTCTCCTTCAAATGTCGACTTGTTTCGAATTTGAAGAATTGCACTAACTCCATCAAATAATCTTCCCATACTGGTACTTGTTATTCCATTAAGTTTTTTATCGTACATCATATATAAAAGATTTATGTCTTTCTTCTCGCATAGATTCAATTTCTCTATACGTTCATATGCTTCTTCTTTTTCAAACAATGAGAATATAAGCGATGCTGCAATCTTATATCCTTCTTTTGATGATGAATCACCACCCATTTGGAAAAATGGTTTTATGTGGCACTCTCTAACAAATCCATCAAGATCACATGTTAGTATCTCGCCGCCCCATATCGTTTCATCATCACCAAATCCTGTTCCATCACAGGATACGCCAATGCATTTGCTAAGATAATCATTAGATGCCATGCATGAAAGTATATGAGCATAATGATGTTGAACAGATAAAAATTCTACACCAAACTCATCGGATAATTCCTGCGCAACCATGGTACTGTTGTACTTTGGATGCTTATCACAAACTATCACTGAAGGTTTGCTTTCTAACAACTCAAGCATTCTTATTATGCTATCCTTAAGCGCCTTAACTGTTCTATAATCGGCCAAATCTCCAACATATGATGACGGATAGAATATACTGTTCTTGCCAACACAAAATGTATTCTTAAGTTCACCACCAATAGCCAAAACCTGACCTTCAAAGTTATCGCTTACCATATAAGGTATTGGTGCATATCCACGAGATCTTCTAATCATCATAGGCTCGCCTAAAAAGAAGTCCATAACAGAATCATCAGTTCTAATTCTTATGTCCCTATTATTCGTTAATATGCCATCAACGAATCCTCTAATCTCAGCAAATGCTTCCTCATCATTATGACATATCGGAGCGCCTGAAACATTTCCGCTTGTCATAACCAAAATATCAGTAAATTCCTCATCATCCCCTGCATCAAATAAAAGCATTTGAACCGGAGCGTATGGAAGCATTACACCAACACTATCATTATCTATTGAAATACTTTCTGCTAATTTGCAATTACCCGATTTCTTTTTATTCAAAAGTAAAATTGGTTTTTGATATCCATCAAGTATTTCCTTTTGCGCTTCATCTATATTACATTCACGCAAAACAACATCCATGTTTTTCATCATTACTGCATAAGGTTTTACTGGTCGATTCTTAAGTACACGAAGTCTCTTAACCGCTTCTTCATTTGTACCATCACAACATAAATGGAATCCACCTATGCCCTTAACTGCAATAATCTTACCTTCTTTTATAAGAGTTCGTGCCTTTCTTATGGCACCTAGACTTACTCTTCCAACATCCTTAAATTCATTTGAATTTAACATCTCTAGATATTCTTCTTCAGGTTTTCCTGTATTCATATCTAACATATAATATCCAGGTCCACACTCATTACAGCACACAGGCTGTGCATCATATCTCCTACTCTTATTGCTATGATATTCATCATCACAAATCTTACACATAGGGAAATACTTCATGCTAGTTCTATGTCTGTCATATGGAAGATTATCAAGTATGGTAAGTCTTGGTCCACAGGATGTACAATTTATAAATGGATGTAAATATCTTCTATTGTTTTTATCATAAAGTTCTTCCTTACATTCATCACAAATTGCAATGTCAGGGGAAACAAATATTTCTCCATCAGTCTTCTTGCTTTCAATAATTTCAAATCCATTCAAAGCAAGGAGTTTTTCGTGTTTTTCATCCTCAGGCAAAACATCTTTTACATCAATTTTTAATATAGCACTTCTCTTTGGTGGTTTATGTTTTAATAAATCAAGAAACATCTCTATTTCTTCGTATGTTCCACAAGCATATATTTCAACATAAGGCCCTCTATTACATACACTTCCTGTAATCTTTGATTCCATCGCATGTCTTGATACCGTCGGCCTAAATCCCACGCCCTGAACAATACCATAAACCTTTATGTGCTTAATTATTTTATCTTTTTTCATAAAACATCACTCATTTTCAAAATCAAGATTTATTTAATAATTTATAATAATCTTGTATTCTTTCATCGGGGAATTTTACACTTTTTCATATTCAAGTATATTTATTTACCTGTTACAAACTGTTTACTTTCCCATGTTCCTGATATTGCAAAATGAACTGTATCAATCCATTTAACTGCATCATCTCCGACTAAGTATCTTTTCGCTACTAAGTCTTTAAACACAGGATCCGCAACTACAATATCATAATTACCATCATTAAATTCTTTTGTAAAATCATCTTCCTGTGCAAACTTAAGTGTATCATCAACGTCATCTCTTGTTAAGAAATATGTTGCTGTAACAGTGTTAGTTTTATCACTATGATTACTTATTAAATCCTTAACAGATTTCGCATAAATCTGCTCTCCTACCACTAAAACATTAACCTCTTCTTTACCTTGTTTTAGCACTTCATCAATAGCTTTTTCTATTTCATCTTTATTCTTATTTGTAAGTGGTGAATAGCATTCATAATCAATTCCTAATTCCGATTCTAACAATCTGCAAATTCCAAATCCTGAAATCGAAATTGCTATATTCTTTTTGCACTTTCTTACTTTCTTTATTGCATCAATTCCATCACCTAACCCAAAGCATAAAATCTTTGACTTATCAATGTTCTCCCTTTGTGAGATAACTTCCTTAATACCTTCACTTCCTGTTTCATTTGTATCAAGTGGTGTGGCACCCCACACTCCAATATATTCACCATCTTCATTCTTAGGCTCATCCGTATTTAAAACATATGTCTTAACTAATTCCTTATATGCCTTATCAGCTCCCACATCATAGTTTTTCATACCATATGTAGCCACAGCAAATACCTCGATATCCTCCGGAACTTCTTTTTTCACAAGAGTAACTAATCCCTTAAAATCTGTTCCAATTACCGCCGGAACTGGAGTCCCAATAATCGCAACGAATTTCGGAGTTATCTTTTTAACTGCCGTTTTTACTTTTTCAACCAAAAGTATATCTCTTCCAAGTATGGCATCCATATCACGCAGTCCAGCGCTCATAACCGCACTTTTATACATCATCCATCTTGGTTCATCAAATCCGCATATATTACCTGTACATCCACCTGCATCAAGAATAACAACAAGGCCTCCCATTTCATATAAAACAGAAACCGCACCTGATTGATCTGGAGCAAATGGCGTAAGAACTGTTCTTAATCCATCCATAAAACATCCTCTATACTATCAATACTATCTATACTAAGTATCAAATCGCTACTAACTACTATTTTTTATATATTATAAAAATAATTCATATAAGATCTTTTATTTTTTAATATTACTCCTATAAATCCTTTTAATATCTTAAACTACTCATTATAAGGACTTTATATTTTTAGAAATCACTCCTATAACTTCTTTTAATATTCCATAAATAATTTCTATAAAGACTTTTCAATTTCTAGGAACAATTTCTTTAACCCTGCATAACCATATGGCTGTATGTCTTCATTCCATCCAATCACATAGCTATCTTTATGATAAAAAGCTGCATCCTTGCCAATTACAATATCCGGTTTTTCACCTTCTTCATAATACATCATGGTTGGATCCATGTTTGAATAAATTCTAGTATCTGGTGATAACTCATTTATCTTTTCAATGTAATTAAACTTAGCTTCCTCAAATAATCCATATATTTCAATAACACTAAATCCATATCTTAAAAGTGCAAGAGCAAGTTCAAATGAATCTGCATTAAGACTTTCACCTATAGCGAACTTAATATCACTCTTTTTACTCTTAACTCTTTCTATTACTTCAAGTGTTTCATTATATTTTTTTTCATCATCTATAGTTATTCCTAAAGCATTTGCTAATGCATAATACTGTTTTCTAATCTGTTCAATATAATATAATCTTTTTATTTCAATATATGGCATCTTTCTTCTTAATTTTAAATCTTCCGCAGCAGCAACTGCTTCCGGATTTAATACAATATTAAAGTTTGCCTCACTCATTTCCATAAATTCATCGAATGTATCACATCTTCCGATTTCTCTGATATTTGCTACGCCTGCTTTTTTGAAATAATCATAAAGTTCAAAATCATCAATCAATGGTGCGAAAAAGCCTAAGAAATTTACGCTATTACCTTTCCTCTTTCTATCATCAAGAAGTGAATAAATCGACTGTCGTACATGTACCATAGGTGGCTTTCTGCCCTCTCTTGTAAGTGCATACATATAACATGGTTTTACCAATACACCACTTGCTTCAGTTGCCTTCTTACATACTCTTTCCATATCTGTACCAAGCAATGCATCCACACATGTAATACAAATCATAACAACATCTGGCTTTTCTTCTTCCCACCTATTTGTTATAGTATCAACAACCTCAGTTACTGCCTGAGGAATCTTGCTTAAATGCTTACCTGTGATAAGATCATTTTCATTCATATCAAGATAAAAAAATCTATGCTTATATCTTGGAATAATACTAATCTCAGATGTATTTCTTCCACAACATCCAGGCGACACAATAAGCATAACTGACCCAGGTATTGAAAGACCTGCTCTCTTTACACCAAATCCCTCAGCCCCCGGTGAATTATATGCAAGTGTAGCTGGTGAACTATAAACAAGTCCTGTCCCAGATTTTAAATCTTTAGGAATATTATCCCTTCCAAGTTCCACCAACTCCTTCGCTGTGTGAAACATAACTTTCTCATTAATCATTTTCTATATCCTTTATATATAATTAGCAAGTTGATTTGCTTTCCATTTCATGTTTTTCGCTAAAAAGAAAGCATCTCACTTAACACAACCTGCTTTGGCATCCTTCATTTGCTTTCTTTTCCTAGTTTTTTGCCAATAGGAAAGCATCTCTCAGGTCTTCACTCATCCTTAGCAAGTTATTTTGCTTCCCTTTTCATGTTTTTCACTCAAAAGAAAGCATCTCACTTAACACAACTTGCTTTGGCATCCTAAATTTGCTTTCTTTTCCCTAGTTTTCGCCAAAAAGAAAGCATGTCTCAAGCTTCCACTCATCTTTAGCAAGTTATTTTGCTTTCCTTTTCATAATTTTCACCCAAAAGAAAGCATCTCACAAACTTCTACTTATCTTCCTCAATAAGTTTTCGTGCTATATCTAAAAACGCTTTGCTAACTTCAAGATCTGGGTTACCTTCAATTACGGTTTTACCCATATCCTCGTAATCATTAATATCCTGACTTCGTGGAATTTCGCCAATAATGGAAATGCCACGCTCGTTAGCAAAATCTGTTACTTTCTTCGTTTCATTATCAATGTTTCTATGATTTAAAATTACACCCTTAACCTTGGCGTAACTTCTGTCTTCAAAATTCTTAACTGCCGTATAAATATTATTCGCTGCATAGAGCGCCATCTTCTCTCCCGATGTAACTATAATTACATCTTTTGCATATCCCTCTCTAATTGGTGCTGCGAAACCTCCACACACTACGTCACCTAAAACATCATATAAAACAACATCAGGTTTAACTTTTTCAAATAATCTTAAATCCTCTAATAACTGAAAGGTAGCTATTATTCCACGTCCGGCACAACCAAGTCCAGGAGTTGGTCCACCTGTTTCAATACAAAGAACATCACCATATCCAACCTTAGAAATATCCTCATATTTTTCAGGATCAGTTCCTTCCTTAAGATATTCAATTACAGGCATAACAGGATTACCACCCAATAGATTAATAGTCGAATCCGCCTTAGGATCACAACCTATCTGAATAACCTTCTTGCCCAAATAAGCAAATGCTGCGGCAAGATTACTTGTTACTGTTGACTTCCCAATTCCACCTTTTCCATAAATAGCTATCTTTAACATAATCAATTCTCCATACTAAAAACAAAAACTCCCACTTCGAGTGGGAGTTTTCGTTTATATTTCTTAAAACTAAAACTATTCCAGCTCGGAAAAAACCTTACCGTCAGAGTTTAAATGTCTATTAAATTTTACTGTCCAGCAAATGTACCAGTACCTGTATATTCATATGTTGCAAGTTCTCCATCAACTAATGAATTCTTAAGTAATGATAAATCTGTGTAACCCTTTACGCTGCTCCAGCTAAAGTTTAGATCTGTGCTTCCATCAAGCGAATATTCATTAACATATGAATAATCAACATATAATGAACCATCAGCATACTTCATCATGTTTGTAAGTAATACTGGGAAGTATACCTTTGTATCCTTAAATGCATCCTTATCATAATCATCATCTTTTCTCTTCTTACCATCATTAGCCTTGTTATGAACAGTAGCTGAGTAAATGATGTAAATCTTATTATGATAATCCCAAGTATCATTATTCTTAGCTGTTAATAAATAATATCCTTCATAGTTAAGAGCGCCATTAATTCCGATATATTCACTATTCTTAGCGAAGTATGAATTAATAACATCTTCAACCTGTTTCTGCATTTCTCCTAAGAAAGCTGCATCAATTTCATCTGAACTTGTAACATACTTATCAACATTTTCAACCTTAAATTTCTTTGAAGTTGATGTGAATTTAACACCGTACTGCTTGATGTAGTAATCTTCATTTTCGTCAATTGAAACTGTTACTTCATCACCTTCCTGTAAGCCATATGACTTATCAAGTTTGAAGTATACATACTGAAGAACATCTTCTTTTGAATCATTCTTAACTGTAGCTGAACAGTTAGGAGATGTTCCTGAGAATGTAACTGTTACATTTTCAAATGGATCAATTTCCTTAATTTCATCAAGGTCTTTAACCTTGTATTTTATTTCTGATCCTGTAAATTTAATACCATATTTTGAAATTAAATCATTGTTATACTTAATTTTAAGTTTGATTTCGTCGCCATTGCTTAAATCTTCATCTTTATCGAAATCAATATCCATATCTTTGATACATTTCTCTAAATCTTCATACTTATCTTCATCTTTTGATAAAAGCTTATCCATATCTTTTTCGCTTTTACCCATTCCTTTTAAGATAGCTTTTCCAAATTTATCAGAATCTAGATCATATGTAGCTCTACCATTTCCATCATAACCTTCACACTGAATCTTGATGTACTTTGTTATATCAATTTTTTCTTTATGAATTTTCTTATATCCATAAAAGAAACCGCCAATAGCTGCAATCAATGCAACAATTGCAATAATAACTCTTTTAACCTTTGGATCCATAGGCTGTCTCTGCTGGAACTGTCCACCACCGCCAAACTGTGTCTGATTGAACTGACCCTGAGCTTGGTTAAACTGTCCCTGAGTCTGATTAAAGTTATTTGCATTCTGCTGTGGCTGTGCACTAGCAACACCTGTCTGATTTACAGGCTGATCTGCAGTCTGACTAGTAGGTTGTGCAACATCCTGTGGTGCTCCACAGAACTCACAGAATCTACTACCATCTGCTATTTCCTTATTACAATTTTTACAAATCATCTCGTCACCTCAATAATATAAATTTATCTTAATTTAGATAAGCCCGACATTGCAATACTCATAGCAGCATTTACAATATCATCCTTAGCTGTTTCAAGTACCATATATGTACAGAACATTGCAATTATAACTGTAACTGCTACTGAAATCATCTGAATATATGTTGACTTAACCTGATCTAACTGCATAATTACACAATATGCATTAGCAGCTAAAACAAATGAAACAAATGCACCAGCAAGCATAACTGCAAAACCTGGCCAAGGAAGTAATAACATAACAATACCACCTGCTACAACGCCGATACCCTTATAGACACTCTTAAGACCTACAACAGCCCATACTGGTACCATACTTGGATTAGCTGTCTTATCAACTATTTTAGTTCCAACGAACAACATTACTCCTGCTATAATATCAACAATAACCATCATTATAGCAATCATGATAACATACTTAACATAAGGAAATTTCATTTCCTTAGCAGCATCACCTAGTTTTAAGTGAAGTTTTAACATTGCAAGTGCAAGTCCAATAATGTATAAAACTGCACCTACGCCAAGTAAGATAAAACTATCTGTGTTATTTCCAGAATATGCAATGTTTCTAATTTCCTCAACAGGATTCTTTACGATTCCTAATACCTTATTAACAAATGCATTTGCCTGACTTGGTCCCTGATTAAACTGACCCGCATTAAACTGCGCTCCACTGTTAAACTGACCCTGATTAAATTGTTGCTGGCCTTGGTTAAACTGTCCCTGATTTTGTGGCTGAGTAACTGCCTGTGAAGGTGCTGTGTATTCACCCTGTGAACCGTCTGCAGTTTGAGCTGCTTCAGCTACCTGATTCTGGCAATCACATACTTCGCCTTCTTCTAATGGCTTACCACACATGTTACAAAACTTTGCCATCTACTTATCCTCCAATAATTTAATTATGTCACAAGTATTATTAAATACATAAACACAAATGAATTATACCATAAGACCCTATAAAAGTAAAACGATTTAGTACACAAAGAAAGAGCGCTATGCTCTACATAACGCTCAATCTTTAGTGGGTTTTTTAGGTGCCTATAAAACAACCTTTGTCTTCTTACTCCATTCACTATAAACTTTCATTCCATTGGATAATCTCTTATATGCCCTTACCTTTACATACATGACTTTTCCTTTAGAAAATCTCTTTATAGTCACAGTCGTTTTATTGGCCTTTTTTATTTTAACAGTTTTCATAGAAGCTTTCTTTGAATAAATAACTTCATAACCATCTGCTTTCTTAACTTTCTTAAATGTAAATTTAAGTTTATTCTTCTTAAGTTTTTTAACTTTCGCTACTTTTGACTTTGCAACTTTAATAATTCCATCTTCATCTAAATCATCTTCTTCAAACTCTCTGTTTCCTGTCAGGGTAACATTCCATTTAGCTATTACTACATCTGTTCCCTTTAACGTAGCATATATAGTTGCACCTCCCTCAGAAAGACACTTAATAACGCCATTAGGTGTTACACTTGCGACATTGATATTATCGCTTCTCCACATCAAACTTGAATTTTCAATTTTCACTGATGCATATGTAAAAACCTTATTTCTATTATATACTTCTAGCCTAACAGTTTTACCTGTAGTATGATTTATATCTTCTCCATTAACATACATGTTCAAATTTGAAATACTGGCATCTATATCTAATACATTATCTTTATTAGTTCCTCCATATGCCTTTTCTGAAACTGCAAATCCGAATTCCTGACTCCAATAATATATTCCATTTATTTGAACACAACCTATCCCTATCGATTTATATTCCTTACTAAGCATGTTTTTTCTATGCCCTAGTGAATTCCACCATTGTTCAAATGTACCGTATGAAGTATCTCTTCCTGCTGCAATATTTTCACCCCATATCATCTCTCTATCTAGCGAATAATACACAGTATTATCCGGTCTGCTGTGTGAAAAAATAACTGCTGACTCCATACATCTTCTCATCGCTGCATCTAAAAGACGAGCATCCATTGTAAGTTCAAATAATCCCATCTCTCTTCGCTTTTCATTTAAAATATCTAGTACTTCAAATGCTTTATCATAATTATAAAAACCTTTTACCTTAATAGAACAAACAACTTGTTGTGACGAATCTTCTGCATATATACTATCCTCAAATACTAAACAATTAAATAAAAAGATTAAAACAAGAGAAAGAATTATTTTTGAAAATAATCTATCTCTTTCCATATTAATCTGCTCCCCTCATAAATTGTTAAAACATGTTTAACGCTTCTTAACTACTAACTATATTTTATCATATTTGTCATATTTTTTCACGAAATTTCTATTTTTTTGTATATATTGCACAAAAACTTTCCAAAACACCTCAAAAAAAAAGCCTCATTTTAGAGGCTTTTCAATATTATTGGCATTGTTTGTTTTTTAATTAACACTTTATATATTATTCAATAATTTCAGGTTCATCAAAAGACTCACCAAATGTATCAACTGTCATGCTCTTAATAACCTGATCTTCAAGTGGTCTATCGCTATAATCAGTTGCAGTATTTGCTATTTTATCTACAACATCCATACCTTCTATAACCATACCAAATGAAGCATACTGTCCGTCAAGATGTGGAGCATCCTGATGCATAATAAAAAATTGTGATCCAGCTGAATTTGGCATCATACTTCTTGCCATTGATAATACACCTCTTGAATGTTTCAATGTATTATCAAAACCATTCATAGCAAATTCACCCTTGATGCTATAACCAGGACCACCCATACCTGTTCCGTCCGGGCATCCTCCCTGAATCATAAAACCTTTAATAACTCTATGAAAAATAAGTCCTTCATAAAAATCATGATTAATTAAACTAATAAAATTCTTAACTGTATTAGGCGCGATTTCTGGATATAATTCAGCTTTGATTATATCCCCACTTTCCATTTCAATTGTAACTACTGGATTAGCCATCTTTCTTCCTCCATTCATTTTTATTTTACATATATAAAATATCACATTTTAAATATACACATCAAATATCATTCTAATTCATACGACCCCAATTTTCAAGTTTTTATTTCCCTAATAATGCCATATTATACAAAGTAAAAACCACACGAAAACGTGTGGTTTTTGATTTGGTTTGGTTTGTGTGGATTATATAAAAAAGGGAGGAGAACCAGTTCATACTGGCTCCTTAATTATGAAAAGTAATTTAGTTTTGTTTCTTACTAAACTACTCTTTGATTATAACCCATAAATGTTTTTTAAAAGTATATAATGTGTTAACATTAGAATAACATTTTATGAACAAATTATGAACGTCGCGAAATTTTAAGCAAATGCCATAATTATACTATATGCCATAAATAAACCATAACCAACTATTGATATAAATCCCTCAAATCTATTAATTAGATTCTTAGATTTAGCAAATGCAAAAATAGTCAATGTTACAATTGATGTCAGTATAAGATTTACCAATGAAATCATTGAACATGAAACAGGATTAATAATTGCTGATACACCAATTACAAAACCTACGTTAGCAATGTTAGAACCAACCACATTACCAAGAGCAATGTCATTCTCTCCCTTAGCAATTGCAACAATTGATGTTACAAGTTCTGGAAGTGATGTTCCAACTGCTACAATTGTTAGGCCAACAAGTGTTTCACTCATTCCAAGTTTAAGTGCAATAATTATTGCATTATCTACAACAAAATCTCCACCAAACTTAATTGCTGCTGCACCTAAAATAATAAAGAGTACACTCATTCCCATTGATACTTCTTTTTTATCACTTTCTTCTTCAGTAATACTACCATTTTTAATTGCCTTAAGTGCACTAACTACAGCAATAATTAAAAATGCAACAAATATAAGTAATAATACTAAACCTTCAATTCTGCCAATCTTTCCCGATACCTTATCTGCATTTTTAGGAAGTAATGGATTAATTTTTCCAATAACTTTTCCAGCAAATACCTTATCCATAGAAAATACCGTCATTAAGATAATAAGTATTGAACAAATTGGAAAATCTCTTTTTAATACATCTTCACTAACTGTAGTTGTTTTAATCAAACTAACTAATCCTAAAACAACTAATATATTAAATATGTTTGATCCTACTACATTACTAATCGCAATGGCATTAGAACCTTTCATAGCAGCCGAAATACTAACCGCCGCTTCTGGAAGAGATGTACC
>OCTX011944359.1_pt1 | contig 41491 bp, 37 predicted proteins | sample 1539691 | NCBI WGS metagenome assembly OCTX01 (sample SAMN02144231, study PRJEB22623) | gut metagenome | biome: sheep rumen | host: Ovis aries | place: New Zealand
ACGAGAACCTTCCTTTTCAATTTTACGTACATTTACTGATGTAATCTTCATAAGATTTTTCCTCCCTCTTAAAGCGTAACCACTTTATAAATACATTTTATAATATTATTATTTAAAAATCAACAAATTTCATTTAAGATAATATTTTTAAATTTTTGGATATTATATCATTATAAGAAAATGACTTAATCTCTTTCTTTTCTGTAACAACAATAAATATCGCTGGAAAACACTTTGTAATAACTCCTGCAAATTCTTCTGACTGGTTTCTTGTACCTTTATAAAAAAAAACATGGGAAATATTTATTTGACTATTTACGTACTTCTTTACTATACCTAGATTCATCTAGGATACCCCACAAACATCATACCTTTCGTAATAATTCCTCCTATACCATCACTACCATATTTTGTTTTTTCCAACATATGAATCAAATCAATACTTTGATTTCTATCGGAAAATGCAACAGATGCTGCAATAATAGCAGGATCTAATGCATGGATATTAATTCTTTTTGGACTTGAAGCAAAATTAGCACCAGCTTTAATAAGCTCCTCATAATTAGATTGACAAGCACCAGCTATAATAACTAATTTATCTTGACTCTTTTCATATTTTCTTGCTTCTTTTATTGCTGAAATAAAGTTAAGTGTATTTTTATAATTTTTAATATCATTTCTGTCATTTTTTCTTGCATAATAAGCATCATGTCCAGTTATAACAATAATGTCAGGCCTATATTCATTAATAAGACTTTGGATCTTACTTGAAATAGAATCCTCTTTTATAGCAATACCATTAGCATTTATTCCCATACGACTATAAAACTTCATACACCTATCTAAATAATTATTATCGCCATCTATATGCAAAATTTTACCAGGAATATAAAAATAGTTGTCCCTATCAATATTTAATGCTTTGACATTTCGTTCAATAATACACTCATCATCATTTATTTCATCTGAAACTAATATCAAATCATCAACTACTGAGTCCGCACTAAGTCTCATATGAACTCCTTGTAATAAAGCTATATTACCATTGATACCTATAATTTTAAAAATTACATCATGATTATGGCTAATCCTACTAACAATATTACCAATTTGAAAATTCATGATATCAACTCCAATAAATTATATGCAAAAAAAAAAGAAATAGAATATTACTATTTCAATAAAGCATTAGCCAAAGAAACAAATATCTCAACACTTAATCTCTCTGCTCTAACACTTAAATCATATCCATACATGTTTAATATATTCTCAACAATTTTTAAATCGTACTTTTTTAAATTATTTCTAATATTTTTTCTTTTAAATTGAAAACTATCCTTTAATAACTGTTCAAAAAAAGAATAATCTTTTAATTTCAATCGGTTTTCTTTTTCCGAGAAAGAAATAATAACACTATCTACATTAGGTTCTGGAATAAATTTATCTCTCGTAACATAAAACTCTTTTTTTATATTATAAAAATAATTTAATAAAACTGTAATAGAACCATATTCTTTATGAGCCGGCAAACTTGTAAATCTTTCACCTACTTCTTTTTGAACCATCATTACTATTTTATCAAATTTTAACTTAGATTGAACCAATTTTAAAATAATAGGAGTAGTAATATAATAAGGAACATTACTAACAAAAAATAAAGTACTATAAGAATATTTTTTTATATCATCTAATAAATTTGAAGTTAAAAAATCACCAAAAATAATATCAACATTATTAAAACTCTCTAACTTTTTATAAAGCTCAGCCTCTAAATCTCTATCTATTTCATAAGCAAGAACTTGTTTAGATCTACTTGCTAATTCCTTTGTCATAATAGCACCACCAGGTCCAACCTCAATAACCAAAGAATTTTTATTAACTCCACTAATATCAACTATTTTTTTTACAATTGACAAGTCCTTCAAAAAATTCTGACCATATTTTTTTTTAAATATTGTAGTATATTTTTCCATAACAACACAACCTTACATATGCTAATTTAAATAATTTTAACTTCTTTTTATAGAAATTATTAAGAATATAGTTCTGAAAATTTTATAAATTGTCAAAACACTTGCTATAAGTAATAAAAAATAACAATAATTAATAGGATTAGAAAGTATTTTTTTAATATTTCCTACTTTGGGAATTCTAAATAAAACCTTCCCATATATTGAATCCGAACTTACTAAAGCCGAATCATTAACCGGATTATTATCACCCTTAGTAATATAAATAGATTTATTATTAGATATACTTTTCTTTTTTACAATTCTATGTGTAACTTTCAAACCCTTATAATTAGTATCAGATGATGAAAAAGTAATTATATCTCCGATATTATAATTATTATCACTATCTCTCTTAACAACAATAGCATCATTAACCTTTATAGTAGGAAGCATACTTTGAGAAACAATAATATAAGCCCCAAAAAGTGGTTTTTTTGATGAATTATTTACATTTAAAAGCAAATCAACATAATATATTATAATAAAAAAAGTCAAAATAACAATAGCCACTAAAAGCATAAACAAAACTGATTTAAATAAAAAACTAAAAAGAGGAATAATTTTTTTTTGCTTTTTACCTATTGTAACAAACTCCATATTATACCTCCAACCTATAAACATTATAATACAAAACATAATATTATAAAAAAGAAAAAAAGTGACTTTACACTTTTTTATTTTGCTTTTCCATTAACAAAAACTTCAATATTACAAGAATTATTCACTACTAAACTCTTATCAGAAAGCCATATTTTTAAACGATAATTATCAACTGAGGTTTTCATTTTATTTATAGAATATATAACCATACTTCCCATCTTTGAATTTAATTCAGTATTTTTCTTTAACGGAGTAAATTCACTTGGCCCAAAAACTTTCGTATATGTACCACTCTTTTCTTTTTCTAAATAAATCCTAATATCTTCATCTGGAACATTACAACTATTTTTTTCCTTTACTAGAGATATTTCATAATCAATAGAAGGAGCTTCATCAATTGATACCTCTACTGAAAAATCAAAAAAGCTATCATCACTGGAATTATTAATTCCAGAAATATCACTTGTAGGAATAGCATTTAAAAGTTTTAAACCAGCAAATTCATTTGTATACTTTAAAACAACACTTCCACCATTTTCTTCTTCTGTAATAACTTTTTCTTTACGATTGGCAAACAAAGTAAAGCCAACAATAATAAAAATAAGCAATATTATACATATAAAAACCAATATATATATAAATTTTTTTGATACCCCAATTTTTTCTTTCATTTTTATCTCCTATTTCATTCTTACATCAACATCAACAGCAAAATCTTCTATATAATCCTCTATTATATAACTATCAGAAAGCCATACTCTAATCTTAAAATATTTAGAGCCCTTCTTAGGCAAGACACCCTTATATAATAATTTAGACTTAGGCTTATCAAATAGTGAAAATAAATCATTATAAGAAACAATCTTATTTCTTTCAAAACCACTATATGGAATATCTTTACTATCAGTCAAATAAAACTTAATATAATTATCTTTTATCCTACTATGTTGAGTATCCTTCTTTGTTAAATAAATATCATAATTAATAGAAAAATTATTTCTATTAGTTATAATAAATGACACATAACCACCAATATTCTCATCAGCACTCGCACTATTTATTTTTTTTCCCAAAGTATCAGAAAGAGGTAATTTATTTGTAATAAGAATATTTTTAGATGTTGCAAATTTTACTATGGGTTCCTTTTTACTTTTTTCAGACATTCTATTATAAAAAAAGCAAAAAGCAAAAAAAAGAAGAAAGAAAAAAAATACAAGAAACAAAGAAATAAAAAATTGCTTTTTCATATCATAACCCCAACATATCTTATTTTATTTAAAATATCATATATTCTATTTTAAGTCAAATAAAGACAAAGCATTTAAAGTTGTAATATTTCCAATTTCATAGACTGGCAATTCAAATATATCAGCTAATTTTTTTGCTATAAAAGGCAAATATTTAGAAGAATTCTTTTTACCTCTAAAAGGTTCAGGTGTAAGATACGGAGAATCTGTTTCCAACAAAATATTTTTTAAACCTATTTTTTCTACTACACTTGGTAAATTACTATTCTTAAATGTTACAACACCACCTATTCCTATTTTATATCCCATAGAAATATATATTAAAGCTACTTCAATACTACCACTAAAGCAATGAATATCGCCTTTAACACCTGGAAACTCTTTTAAGATATTAATAGTATCATATGTAGCTTCACGACTATGAATAACTACAGGAAGATGATTTTTTAAAGCAAGTTCCATTTGTTTACGAAAAAGATTTTTTTGTTCTTCAATGTTATCTTTTCCATAATGATAATCTAGTCCAATTTCTCCAATACCAACAACTTTTCCATTATGAATCATTTTCTCCAAATAAATCAAATCATCTTCTGTAACAATTGAAGCCTCACTAGGATGATACCCAATTGTAATAAAAACATCAGAATATTTTTTAGCAATCTCTATTGATTCTAAAATAGTCTCCCGCGTGCAACCAGATATAATTATTTTCTCAACACCATTAGATAAATTATCAGATAAAACTGATTCAATATCCTCATAATCATCTTTTGATAAATGACAATGTGTATCTATAAACATATAAATCACCCCATAATTATAAAGTAAAAAAAGAATATTCAAACTTTTGAAACTTCTTTTTATAATTGAATTCTCATAAATAAAGGAATTGGAGTTCCCAATTTATAAGAATTTAAATTGTTATAAGTATAATCCTTGCAAGATTGATTTAATTGCTCAAATATTTTCTTGCTAGTTGATGGTAAAAATGGCTCTAAAAGAACAGCACTTACTCGAATAGACTCCAACAAATTATATAAAACTGTTTCTAATCTATTCTTTAATTTTTCATCTTTAGCCAAAACCCAAGGCATTGTCTCATCAATATATTTATTGCTAGCACGAAGAAGTTGAAAAATTTCACTAATAGCTTCACTTACCTGCAATTCATCCATCTTTTTAGTAACTTTTTTTTCTAATGAATTAATTTCATGAAGAAAATCATTATCTACATCTTCTGAAACACCCTTATTTGAAAGATTACCACTAAAATACTTATTTCCCATTGAAATAGTTCTTTGAACCAAATTACCTAATATATTAGCAAGATCACCATTAATTCTTTCAATTAATAAATCCCTAGTAAATACACCATCACTAGCAAAAGGTATTTCGTGTAAAAAATAGTATCGAATAGCGTCTACCCCAAATTCAGATACTAAATCATCTGCATATACAACATTTCCTCGAGATTTGCTCATCTTTCCATCACTCATAATTAGCCAAGGATGCCCAAAAACCATCTTTGGAAGAGGAATATCTAAACTCATCAAAAAGCAAGGCCAATAAATAGTATGAAATCTAATAATATCTTTCCCAATCAAATGTAAATCTGCAGGCCATTTATAAGAAAATTCTTCAGTTTCTCCTGAAACATCATAACCAATATTAGTGATATAATTAGTCAATGCATCCAACCAAACATAAACAATATGTTTAGAATCAAAATCTACAGGAATACCCCATTTAAAAGATGTTCTAGAAACACACAAATCTTGAAGTCCAGGTTTGATAAAGTTATTAATCATTTCATTTTTTCTAGAAACTGGTTGAATAAATTCAGGATGTTCATTTATATATTTTTCTAACTTATCTTGATATTTACTTAAACGAAAAAAATAAGCTTCTTCACACTTTTCTGAAACATCTCTACCACAATCAGGACATTTCCCATCTACTAATTGAGATTCTGTCCAAAAAGACTCACAAGGAGTACAATAAAGTCCCTTATACTCACCTTTATAAATATCCCCTTTATCATACATATATTTAAATATATGTTGAACAACTTTCTCATGATTCTCATCAGTAGTACGAACAAAACGATCATAACTAGTATCCATAATATCCCATATTTTTCGAATTTCGTCAGCCTTTTCATCAACAAATTCTTTTGGAGAAAGTCCTGCCTCTTTTGCCTTTAATTCTATCTTTTCACCATGCTCATCAGTTCCTGTCTGAAAATAAACATCATATCCTTGCATTCTTTTATATCTAGCAATTGCATCTGCCAAAACTATTTCGTAAGTATTTCCAATATGTGGCTTTCCTGAAGTATATGCAATCGCTGTTGAAATATAATACTTTTTCATATTTATCACTCCTAAACAAATTATAATAGTTTAACTAAAAAAAATTATTATATCATAAGGACGAAAATTCGCGGTACCACCTTATTTTATAATAATTCTATTATACACTTAAAGCTATTAACGCAGCCAACGTTTATATCTACATATCGATATAAAAGTTCAAAAGCCATACTAATAAGCTTCTCTTATACTCTTTTACACCAACCGAGTTCTCTTAAATAAGAATAATTGCCTATTAGCTCTTCATCATCACATTTAAAACACAATCATAATATAACATATAAAGCTAAAATAATCAATCATCAAATTCATTTAATAACCTAGAATTATTTAAAGTAAATAAATATCTTTCAGATTGCTCCTTTACTATATTAATTAAAGTAGTATCCTTAACTAATACTTTTATATCAAAATTTTCTAATAATTGTTTTTGAAAAGGTCCCCTCATATATTTTGCAATATCTAAAAATATCTTTTCACTAATATTATCACTAACATCAGAATCAAAAACATAAGTATTTTTTTCTAAAATATACTTTTCAAATGAAAAAAGTAATTGTTCTTTCAAAATTTTTCTTATTTCTTTATTCAAGACTATAAAATCTTTTTTATAAAAAGTTATAATTTCATTTTCTAAAGAGAACTGATATTTATTTACTTTAGCACTCAAAAAATTTAGTCTTTTCATTTTTATTTTATCACAACAACTTAAAAGACTTTTTCGATATTCAAATAATATTTTACTAAGTTTTTCAGTACTTAAAACAACATTATTTTTTTTAGCTAACTCTAAAAACTTATTTTTAATAAAATCCATAGAATCGAGAGGAGGAGTTCCAATTAAAGATACAATATCATCATCTACTAATGCTATAGTATTATTATTTATATTTTCAAGTATCGCCTGTTTATAACTTTCAAAATGCTGTTGTTTTAATTTCATCAACTCATTATCCATAATTCTAGCCTCCTAGCATTAATAATGTAACAATTTGAAAAATATTAGTCAATAGATAATAAACAGTTTTCATATATTTCGTTAAAAAGAGAAACTAAATAATAAATAGGATGTTTTTCCAATTTAATAATATCTAAAACAATAGCAAAAGTAGAGTTTTTACTAACAAATCGAAACATTTTAGAAATATTAAATGCTGTTACAAAAATTTTTTCAGTATCCATTACTTTAACAATTTCTGGAGAAAAAACTATTTCTATAGAATTTTTTGTTTGCTGGACATTTAAAACTTTAAGTTTTTGAGCTAATTTTTCAAACCATTCTTCATACATATAAATAACTAAATCCTCATTTAATTTTCCAAAACGATCTTCAAGTTCATCTTTAACACTAATATAAGTCTTTTTATCTTCAATAGAATTAATCATACGATGAATTTCAATTTTTAAATCATCATCTTGAACATAAGAATCATCAATGTGCGTAGTAACATCAACAAGAGGTTTACTCTCTTCTTTGGGATCATCTAATATCGATTCATGCTTAAGTTTTCGAATTTCATCTTCTAGCATTTTTAAGTATAAATCTATTCCAACACTATCAATAAAACCAGCTTGTTCACTTCCTAACATATCGCCAGCACCACGAATTGATAAATCTCTAGTAGCAATAGAAAATCCACTTCCTAATTTAGTAAACTCTTTTATTACGTTCAAACGTTTAATAGCTGTTTCTGTTAACTTTTTAAATGGTTGATACATTAAATATGCATAAGCAAACTTATCACTTCTACCAACCCTTCCTCTTATCTGATAAAGCTGACTTAATCCAAAAAGATCAGCATCAATTACAATTAAAGTATTAACATTAGGAATATCAATACCTGTTTCAATAATCGTAGTACAAAGTAAAATATCATATTTATAATTAATAAAATCATAAATAGTATCTTCAAGTTTATTTTTAGTCATCTGTCCATGAGCAATAGCAATTCTAGCTTCAGGAACAATATTTTGAATTCTATATAAAAATTCATTAATAGATTGAACTCTGTTATATAAAATAAAAATTTGACCATTACGTGATAATTCCTTATAAATGGCATCTTTTAAAATCTGTTTACTTTCTTCAACAACATAAGTTTGAACTGGATACCTATTATTTGGAGGCGTTTCTATTAAAGATAGACTCCTAATTCCAACAAGCGACATCTGCAAAGTTCTAGGTATAGGAGTAGCTGTTAATGTCAATACATCTATATTGGTCTTATATTGTTTTATTTTTTCTTTATGAAGAACACCAAAACGCTGTTCCTCATCTATAATTAATAAACCCAAATTACAAGGCTTAACATCAGAACTTAAAAGGCGATGAGTTCCAATAACAATATCAATAGTTCCTTCTTCTAATTCCTTTAAAATTCGATGTTCTTCGCTTACACTCGTAAATCTATTTAATAAAGCAATATTAACTGGAAAATTATGAAAACGAGCTATTGCATTTTCATAATGCTGCTTAGAAAGAATTGTTGTAGGACAAAGAAATAATACTTGCTTTGAATCTAAAACTGCTTTAAATGCCGCAACAAATGCTACTTCTGTCTTTCCAAAGCCAACATCCCCACAAAGTAATCTATCCATAGGTATGGATGATTCCATATCTTTTTTAATTTGTAAAATTGCTGATTTTTGATCTGATGTCAATTCATAAGGAAAATCTTTTTCAAAAGCTATAGATAATTCACAATCTTTAGAAAAAGAAAAACCTTTACGAGACTCTCTTTCAGCATATAATTTTAACAATTGATTTGCCATATCTACAACTTTAGCCTTAACTCTAGCTTTTATTTTTTTCCATTCAGTGCCACCTAATTTATTAATTTTAGGCACTACTCCTTCTTTACCAGAATACTTATTTATTAAATCTATCTTTTCCACAGGAATATATATTTTATCGGTACCTTGATAAAGAATTTCTAAATAATCCTTAGTTATATCATGTAAATTCAAAGTTTTTATGCCATTATAAATTCCAATACCATGAACATTATGAACAACATAATCACCAATATTAAGTTTGCTTATGTCATGAACAGAAGTAGAATATTTAAATTTTGTATTATAATTTTTTTTCCTATCTATATTTTTAAATAACTCATGGGCCGTAAGAACAACAATATTTTTATAAATAAATCCTTCATTCAATTTGCCATCAATAATATTAACAGCATTTAAAACAAGTGAATCAAATGAACTTTCAATAACTTCCACAGTTAAATATTTTAAAAGACTTTTAATTTGAAATTTCTTTAAACAAATTAAAATAGTTTTTCCGCTTCTTAATTGTTCAATAAGAAATTTATTAATTGCTTCAGCATTTTCATTAAAATTATTAATAGTATTTACACCAAAATTTAATATGTTTGTGCAAAAAGAAGTTCTTTTCATATTAGCAAAAGAAAAATAATATAATGGATAATCAACTTTTAAATCTTCAAATCTATGAAAATAATCCAAAGAAAAATCAGTATCTTTTTCACTTTTAAATTCAAAAACTTCATTTAAGATTTCCTTGTAATTAGCTTTAAGCTGATCATAATCCTTAAAAAAAGTATAACAATCACCTAAATAATCAGAAATATTAGAAACTTCTTCATACATCTGCAAGAATTTTTGTTTTCCAAAATGATTTTCATCTACTATTTTATTCGTTAAAAATTCAAAAAAAGGTTTAACTGTTATAGAATCTAGCTTTGAAATAGATTTTTGACTATTAACATCAAAATAACGAATAGATTCAATTTCATCATCAAAAAATTCAATACGAACCGGATTTTCTTCCTCAATAGGAAATATATCAATAACAAATCCTCTAACGCTAAATTCACCTGTTTTATTTACTAAAGTATCTTTTTCATATCCGCAAGATAAAAAATTATCCACAAGCTTATTTCTATCAATAGTATCGCCTATTTTTAACTCTAAGATAAAACTATCATAATCTTTCTTCTTAGGCAAAAATCTTAAATAACCCATCAAATTAGTAATAACTATACCAGTTTGATGCATAGAAAAATAATTTAAAGTCTCCATTCTTCTAACTAATAAGTCAAAAGAAGAAGCTAAAGCCTCACTAGTTAAAAAATCATCCATCGGAAATAAAAAAACTGAAGAATTATAATTTGCTAAAAAACTATAAATTCTATTTGCTTCAAATACACTATTAACAACTACTAAAATACTCTTTTTAGTTTTTCTATAAATTCGATTTAAAAACAGACAAAAAAACTCATCAGTCATATTACATAAACCAATGTTTTTTTCTAACTTTATATCAACTAGTTCTTCAAAAAAATTCATAATATCACCTATTTTTTTGATTATATTTATTCATTAACTCTGCAAAAGGCAAATTCAAATAATCATCTATAACAGCACATAAATTAGAAAACAATAAATTCAAAGAATTTCTCTCTTCAATTGAAAAATGGCCTAAAACATAGTCCTTGGTATCTATCGATTTATCATTAGAAATCCCAATTTTTAATCTTTTGTAAGAAGAAGTTCCTATGGCTTTTTCTATACTACGTAGCCCATTATGTCCTGCACTAGAGCCGGCTTTTTTCAATTTAAAATTACCAAAAAATAAATCAAGATCATCAGAGATTATCAAAATATCATCTGATGAAATATTAAAATAACTCATAAACTTGTAAACCGCTTCTCCTGATAAATTCATATATGTTTGTGGCTTTAGAAATATAATTTTTTCGTCACCAATAAAAGTATTTATAAATTTACCATTAAATTTATTATTCCAAGAATCAAAAATACCTTTTTCATGAATATAATAATCAAGAAATTCAAATCCAACATTATGACGAGTATTAACAAACTCTTTCCCTGGATTTCCTAATCCAACAATCAATTTCATAAAATCACTTCCTATTATGATATTCATTATAGATAATAGATTTAGCAACTCGTCGCTCTTGAGCAACCAACTTAATTGCATCTTTTTCACTCATACCATCATCTAAATATATTTTAACATGTTCAATAACATCCAAATTACTATAATCAACACCTTTTTTATTACCTTCTACAATTAACACAAACTCCCCCTTCAAATCATCAATTAAAGAAATGGCGTTTTCAATATTATCTCTTATTATTTCTTCATGAATTTTAGATAATTCACGACAAATTGCAATATTTCTATTACCAAATATTTCTAACATATTCTTAAGAGTAGATTTAATCCTATGAACAGATTCATAAAAAATTAAAGTACACTTATAATCCTTTAAAGTATTTAATTCACTGATTTTTTTATGGCTTTTTGAATTTAAAAAACCATAAAATAAAAAAGGTGATGGCTCTAATCCAGAGATAGTCAAAGCTGGTACAAAAGCTGTAGCACCTGGTAAAGATATAACATTATAGCCTGCCTCGATAATTGCTCTAACAATTATAAATCCAGGATCACTGATAATAGGAGTTCCTTGATCTGTAACAAATCCAACATTTTTTCCTTTTTCCAACATAGAAATAACAAATTGAATCATTTTACTCTCATTATATTCATGACAACTAATTAATTTCTTATGAATTTCATAATAATGAAGTAAAACACCTGCTGTTCTAGTATCCTCACAAAGAATAACATCAACTATTTTTAATGTATTTAAAGAACGAATAGTAATATCTTCCAAATTACCTATAGGCGTTGGAATCAAATACAAACTAGCTGTATTATTATAGCTTTTCTGGATCATAATTTACCTCCCTTTGCAATTTAATATATTCATCAGTCATTTTACCATCTAAATTATACTGAACTAATGGCTTATCGATTTTAAGCCCTGGACGTCCACACTTTTGTCCTTCTACTAATACTAAACTAGATTCTTTATTCAAATTTTCATAAACAAACTTTATTCGCTTTGGTTCAATTCCATAATTTCTTAAAACTTCAAAAATTTCTACTAATCTATCACTTCTATGAATAATAGATATTCTGCCATTATCTTTTAAAATTTTTTTTGCACAAGCACAAATTTCTTTCAAATTAATCAATAATTCATGTCTAGCAACTCTTTTTTCATAAGATTCACTCATAGATGTTCTCTCATCTATTTTAAAGTATGGGGGATTACATAATATCAAATCAAATTCATTTAAATGTAACTTAGAAAAATTCTTAATATCATCCCATACTATAAATATTCTTGAATCCAAATTATTGTATTTAATAGACTTAACTGCCAAGTCTACTAACTTTTTTTGAATTTCAACACCATAAATTTTTTGCCTACACCTTCTTGCTAAAATTAAAGGAATTATTCCATTACCAGTACAAAAATCAACTATCTTTTTATCTCTCAAGCGAATAGAAGAATAATTAGCAAGAATTATACTATCTAATGAAAATGAAAAGAAATCAGAATTTTGATAAATTTTCAAGTTTTCATAACCTAAAACATCATCTAATCTTTCCATTTTATTTATCTTCCTTATTAAAAGTCATTATTCCTTTTTCTTTCAAATCAACTTGATAGCTTTTCTTAAAAACATCAATAGAAACAACTTTTCCCATACCATTTGGCGTATCAAGCATTAATCCAACAGTAGGCAAATCCTTTTTTAATTCTGTATATGTATCATTTTCGTAGCCTAAACAACATAGCAATCTCCCACAAATACCATTTATTTTAGTAGGATTTAAAGCAAGCATTTGATTTTTAGCCATATTTATAGAAACACTATTAAAGTCTGTTAGAAAAGAATTACAACATAGAAATAATCCACAAGGTCCTAATCCGCCTATTTTCTTAGCTTTATCACGTACTCCTATTTGTCTCAACTCAATTCTTGTCTTATATTTGCTTGCTAATTTTTTTGCTAATTCCCTAAAATCAACACGACTTTCTGCTAAAAATGAAAATAGAAGTTGTGATTTATCAAAACAATAATACGCATCAATAAAATTCATATTTAATTCCAACTTTTTACTAACTTTTTTTGCATATTCTAAAGCTGCATATGCATCAATTTTATTACTTTCATACTGCGATAAGTCAATAGAATTCAAAATACGAACAACTTTAAATAAAGGAAGAATCAAATTTTTTTCTTTTTCCTTATACGGTTCCTTACACACATGGCCAACTAACATTCCATTTTCCGTTTCAAAAATAACACAATCTCCTTTTTTTAAAGATAAAAAATTAGGCGATAAATAATAAATACTTTTTGTTTCTTCGCAACTAACAACAACAACATCAAACATAATTCTAACCTCCAATAATTAAACTAGCAAATAAAGAATCTAACCACAGTTTATAATTAATATTAAAATCCAATTTAAAAAGAGAATCTTCTAATATTGATAATCTATTTAAAAGTGTTTTATTATCGATATCAGAGAATAGAGATATAACACTATCACCTAAGGATAAATCTTCTATTTCATATTTGTTATTTATAAAAGAAACAATGATATTTTCAACTATCCTCAAAGCATCAAATATAGAATCTTTTTCTTCATAAACACCAATAATTTTCTTATATTCAATAAAAAAATTTTGAGGATTAATAACACAACTTAATAAAGTTAATACATTCTCATCAATATTAAAAGAAACATGAGCATCCTTTAAACTTATTATTTGACACCTAGACAAAATTGTTTCTATAACTTGATACCTATTTTCTGTAACTAAAATAGCTATTATGTCATTCTCTGGTTCTTCTAAAAATTTCAATATGGTATTAGCCGAAGATAGATTCATTTTTTCAACTTGTTTTATAATATAAATCCTTTTACCATTAAGTAATGACTTATTATTATATTCCATTTGTAAATCAACAATCTGATTTTTTTTAATAATATTTTTTTCTGGCTCTATAACTTTAATATCTAAATATTCATTCTTATCAATCAAATCAAATATAGGATTTGAGCTATTTTTTATTTCTTCATAAGAACAATTTGTTATAATCATTTTGATAAAATCAATAATATAGTTATAATCATTATTATAATCTTCTATTTCAAATAAATAAGCATGAGAAACCTTATTATTTTTAATAATATTATTTACATAATTAATATACTTTCTCTTCACTAATGATTCTTTAACCATAAATAACCTCACAAAATAAAAAATTTAAAAACAATCAATCCAAATAAACCAAATATTCCCAATGTAGAAGTTATAAAAATAGTATACAAATTTATAGGCAATACAAAATTAAATGACACAAATATAAAATCAAGCAAATATAAACAAAAAGATGATAAAATAACACTCTTAAAAAAATTTCTTATAAATTTAATAAAAATCACCATTAATAAATATGTTTTTTTAAAAAAAACTATTCAATATTCTTTCTATCTGACATAGCTCTTTCTAATGTTAACTTATCAAGATATTCCATATCAGCACCTATAGGCACACCACTAGCTAAACGAGTAAATTTAATATTCAATTTATCCAATACTTTTTTAATATATAACATTGTTGTTTCACCTTCTATACTAGGTTTAAAAGCAAAAACAATCTCCTTAAATTTTTCATTTTGAATACGATCAATTAATTTTCCAATTCCAATATCTTCAGGATTAACACCATCAAGAGGTGAAATCAAGCCATCAAGAACGTGATATTCCCCATTAAATATTTCAAACTTTTCAAACAAAAACACACTTTTAGAATCTTCTACAAGACACAAAACATCTGATTTTCTAGTAGAATCGGAACAGATATAACAATATTCACTGTCTGTTATAGTATTACACCTTGGACATTTGTGAATTTTATCTAAAGCATCTAATAAACTCGATGAAAACAGATTAATTTGCTCTCGTTCTAAATCCAAAACAGAAAAAGCCAGTCTTTCGGCTGTTTTTTCACCTATTCCAGGAAAAAATTTAAAAGATTCGATTAAATTTTTAATACTCTCAGGATACATATAAAGACCTAAAATAATCCAGGAATAGATCCAAATCTACCCATTTTCTCCTCAGTAATATCATCTATCTTCTTACTAGCCTGATTAATAGCCACTTTCAACATATCTTCTAGCGCCTCGATATCATCAGAATCTAAAGATTTTGCATTGATTTTAACCTCAACAACTTCTTTTGTACCCTTTAAAGTTACTTTTACCAAAGAGCTTTCCCCAACAAATTCACTATCATCTATTTCTTTTTTTACCTTTAGCATATCTTTTTGTAAAGCTTGCGCTTGCTTTAACATTGCCTGCATATTCATAAAAAATCTCCTTTACTCAATTTCCACAATATCCCCAAACAGTTCAATTGCCTTATTAGATATTATATCATTATTTTCATTTTCTTCCAAGATTTCTTTTGGTTCCTCAACAACTTCATATTTTATACCTTTTTTCACATTATCTATATATTCATTTTTATATCTATTCCATTCATCATCGGTAATAATAGCAATATTTTTATAAGATTTTGTTATTTTAAAATATGTTTCAACAATTTTATCTAAAATAAATAAATTTTGTTTAACATTAGAAGCATATTCAAAGCTAATAATCATATTTTTTTCACTAACCGCCCTAACTTTTGAATCTAACAATGCACAAGCAATATAGCCAAAATCTTGATCAAAAACAAACTCTTTCAACTTTTCAAAATTTTTTAATTCCTCATTCAATAATTTTTTATTAGCTAAAGCCAAAGTATTATTGACACGAGCAGCAATTATCTCAGAAAGATTTAATACTACAGGTTCATAAGAATTATAAAGATTAAGTTCATTTTTAGATTTAACAATTTCAGATACTTTACTATTATCATTAAAATTAGTATCTACATCTTCAATTTTTTTAGCATCTTTATTAGCAGTTTTATTCTTAATACACTTTTCCGTATCATCGTCTACAATTAAATTTTTCTTTTCAGCAAAAGAATTATCATTTAAAGGTAAAACAAAATCATTTATGAATTTCAAAAAAAACAATTCCATAAAAATTCTAGTATTAGAACTTTTTTTAATATCAAGCAATTTTTCATTCATAAGATTAGCAAAGTTTTGTAATAAAGTAATAGAAAAAAGTACATCAATATCGTTTAAATAATAATTCACAATCAAATTTCTAATATAATTTAATATTTGATTAAAAACCTGAACCAAATTTTTACCATCATTTTCAAAGGAAGCAATGTTTCTTATTACGTTTTCAATATTACCTTCTAATACACTCTTTAAGAAAAAATCTATCTGATTATCAGAAACAATCCCATTCACCTCAACAAAATCTTCCATAGATATTTTTCCTGATGAATAAGAAAAAAGTTTATCTAATAAACCAAGAGCGTCTCTTAATCCACCATCAGACAACAAAGCTATATTTTCTAAAACTTCTGAATCAATTTCTATAGACTCTTTATTGCAAACAAAATCTAATTTATTTTTAATAATATCAGATGATAATCTTTTAAAAGAAAAACACTGACATCTTGAAACAATTGTTTCTGGAACTTTTTGAGGATCTGTAGTTGCTAATATAAAAACCGCATGTTCTGGAGGTTCTTCCAAAGTTTTTAATAAAGCATTAAATGCTCCAATTGATAACATATGAACTTCATCAATAATATAAACTTTAAATTTTAATTCACTAGGAACAAAAGATATTTTATTTTTTAATTCACGAATTTCATCAACGCCATTATTTGAAGCAGCATCTATTTCTATAATATCAACGCAATTTTTAGAAAAAGATGCTCTACAGCAATCACACATACCACAAGCTTCCCCATCGCGTGGAGCCAAGCAATTAATACTACGAGCAAAAATCTTTGATACAGATGTTTTTCCCGTCCCCCTAGGTCCAAAAAACATATATGCATGTGAAAAATTATGATTAATAACGGAATTTTTTAAAGTTCTTATAATAGGATTTTGTCCAACCACTGAATTAAAATCACTAGGTCTATATTTTCTATATAAAGCTTGATACATAATTAACCTCCAATTTAATAATACTATATATAATTAATATTTCATTCTTTGTTTTTCAAAAAAAGATTCTAACATTTTTTTTGAGCGTTCTGGATTAATATTAGAAACAAAAGAAACGCCAGGATTTATATAATTATTTTCAAAAATTTTTTTTAATATATAATCATTATTTAAATCTAAATTTTGTAACGCTGAATATACACAAGAAATTCTTGACTGTTTAATAGCACTTGCACACATCGGACAAGGATCTAAGGTAACATAAATAGAACAGCCATCCAATCTCCAATTATTAATTTTTTTTGAAGCTTCTTTTATCGCAATAATTTCAGCATGATCGCAGACACAATTATTTATTTCTTTTTGATTATAGCCAAAAGAAATAACTTCATTATCTTTTACTATAACAGCACCTACTGGAACTTCATCTAAATTATACGCTTTTTTTGCATAAAAAAAAGCTAAATCCATATATTTTTTATTCATAATATCCTCCATAAAAGAAAAAGTGCACATGAAAGTTGGATCTTAAGGCTGCTATTTTCCAATCCTGACCTGATTCAATCACTTTCATTGCACGATTTTATTTTAATACAAACTTTAGAAAAAGTAAACATCTATTATTTAAATATTTATTGATAAAAGGCATATTATGTCATACCTTTCATATTTTTAATTAAATCATAATAAAATTATTTCCCGGGAAATAATTTCTATAAATAGATACAATTTATGTTTCACGTGAAACTTTATTAAAAATATTCCCCAGAAAATATTTATTAGTAATTTTATATCACCTTATCCATCAAAAGTATTATAGATATTTTTACTAAATTATTTATTTTTATTTAAAAAGAACATATGTATTTACTTATATAGATTTAACCATTCAACATAGTAACACAACGAGTAATAACCTCAAAATTCAATTTATTATATTAAAAAATTTTATTACTGTTTATTCAATTATATAACTATTTGATTGATAAATAGTAGCACAGATGAATTTAATTAAATTTACTACTCACAATCGAATTTAATGATTTTATACTCAATAGATATATAAAGCTTAATATTTTTTTCATGAATCATCATATATAAATAAAATATTAACTTAGAAAATTATTTCCCGGGAAATAATTTTCTATAAATACACTTTATGTTTCACGTGAAACTTTAATTAAAATTAACTATCTATAAATTTTTTTGAACAATTATTATATCATTTAATAACGAGCATAATAGTTATTTTTTATAAACATTCTAAAACAACTATACATCTAGAATCTTAATCTATAAAATTATTTCCCGGGAAATAATTTTACAAATAATTAATCAAATTACAATTTCAAATTTACTATTAACACAAAAAGAAATCAATAATCCATTATTGATTTAGAAAAATACATCACCGACAATTCTATACAAAGCATTTTTCAATTAAAAGACTGCTTTTAATACCTACATACACACACTTAAAAGATTCTTGATATTCTATTATGTTATTGCATTTTCATTTAATTAACATTTTGACTAGATCTGATTAGCAAATACTTTCACTATATCAAAAGAATGTATAAATGATTGCTGATGCGTATCAACATTTAAATCACTACCAACATAACTGATATTTTCTTATTTAACCGCTAAAACAAAAAAAGAAATAAATTAGCTTATTTCTTTTTCCACATCTTCCTTTTCAACTAAAGCAACTGTTGATACCTTTTGTTTTTCTTTCAAATTTATTAAACGAACACCTTGAGTTGCTCTTTTTAAAATAGAAACTTGTTCTAATGGTAATTTTATAATAATTCCATTATCAGTAATAATCATTAAATCCAAATAACTATCAACATCTAAACATTTTAACGATGTCATCATTCCATTCTTCTCAGTAACATTTAGTGCTTTTACACCTTTACTTCCCCTATGAGTTAAACGATATTCGTCAATACTTGTTTTCTTTCCATAACCATTCTCTGTAACAATTAATATTAACTGACCATTTTCAACAACTTCTCCACCAACAACAATTGCTCCATCTAAGTCCATACCCTTAACACCAGAAGTATTTCGACCCATAGATCTAACTTCTTCTTCATTGAAGCGAACAAGTCTGCCATTACTAGCACCTATTACTATTTCATTTTTTCCACAAGTGCCTTTCACGCTTATTAATTCGTCATTTTCTCTTAAAACTATAGCGATTTTTCCACCTTTTCTAATATTATCAAATTCTTCTATAGGAGTCCTTTTTACTATTCCGTTTTTAGTAATAAATACTAAATACTTTATTAAATTATCATTTCTTTTTATATTTATTATCGAACTAATGTTCTCGTTCTTTTCTAGTGGTAATAAGTTAATAATAGGTAATCCCTTAGACTGTCTAGAAAATTCTGGAACTTCGTATCCTTTCATTCTATAAACTCTACCTTTATTAGAAAAGAATAATATATAATCATGAGAACTCATAGATATTAAATGTTCAACAAAATCTTCTTCATTAGTTGACATTCCCTTTATACCTACACCACCACGATTTTGTGTTTTATAAGTATTTGTTCTTATTCTTTTAATATAACCTTTTTTAGTTAAATTAATAATAACTTCTTCTTCTGGGATTAAAGACTCATCTTCAATATACTCAATTGCCGTCATATCAATATTAGTTCGTCTTTCATCACCATATTTTTGTTTTATTTCTAACAATTCGTTTTTAATTACTTCTAATACCCTTTTATCACTAGCTAAAATGTCTTTTAACTCTTTAATTAACTTTAGCAAATCATTTAACTCATTTTCTATTTTTTCTCTTTCTAATCCAGTTAAACGACGTAATCTCATTTCTAAAATTGCATTAGCTTGAATTTCAGATAACTTAAAGCCATTCATTAGACCATTTCTAGCTTCGTCATCAGAATTAGAACCACGTATTAACTTAATAACAGCATCAATATTATCTAAAGCAATTTTTAAACCTTCTAAAATATGAACTCTTTTTTCAGCAACATCCAAGTCAAATCTAGTTCGTCTTATAATAACTTCTTTTTGATAATCAATATACTTAGAAATTATCTCTTTCAAACAAAGAGTCTTCGGAACTCCTTGATCCAACATCAAAAATATTATTCCATAAGTAGTTTGAAGCTGAGTATGCTTATAAAGTTTATTTAAAACAACTGGAGCATTAGCATCTCTTTTTAAAGTTATTGTTATCCGAATTCCATTCTTTAAATCAGAATGATAATCTGCAATACCTTCAATTATTTTGTTATGAACAAGTTCTGCAACTTTATTTTTTAATTCTAAGGTATTTACACCATAAGGAACTTCATCAATGATAATATGTTGTTTTCCATTTTCTTCTTCAATTCTAGCTTTACTACGAATAGTAATACTTCCTCTACCAGTTTCATAAGCCTTACGGATTCCACTATTTCCAAGTATTGTAGCACCAGTAGGAAAATCAGGACCCTTTATATAATTCATTAATTCATCAAGCTCAATATTTGGATTATCAATATAAGCAACACAACCATCAATTACCTCACCTAAATTATGAGGAGGTATATTTGTTGCCATTCCAACAGCAATACCAGTTGTTCCATTAACTAAAATATTAGGAAATCTAGAAGGTAAAACTTCAGGCTCTCTCTCGCTTTCATCAAAGTTTGGAATAAAATTAACAGTATTTTTATTAATATTACGAAGTAATTCCAAAGAAATCTTAGATAATCTTGACTCAGTATAACGCATAGCAGCAGCACCATAACCTTCGATATTACCAAAATTACCATGACCATCTACTAACATATAACGATAAGAAAAATCTTGAGCCATCCTAACCATAGCATCATAAATAGAAGAATCACCATGTGGATGATATTTACCCATAACGTCTCCAACAATTCTGGCACTCTTTTTATGAGGTTTATCAGGTGTATACCCAGATTCATACATAGAATATAAAATACGTCTATGAACAGGTTTTAAACCATCCCTTAAATCAGGAAGCGCACGAGCAACAATAACACTCATTGAATATTCTAAAAAAGAATCCTGAACTTCCTTAACAATATTGTTCTTTTCTAATCTATCCATTTATAACCCTCCTAAATATCTAAATTTTCTACATAAGTAGCATTTGTTTCTATAAATTCACGACGAGGTTCAACTTCTTCACCCATTAATTTAGAAAAGACTTCATCCGCCGCAATAGCATCATCAACTGTAATTTGTCTCAAAATTCGAGTTTTTATATCCATTGTTGTTTCACACAATTCATCAGCATCCATTTCCCCAAGACCTTTCATACGTGAAATCTCATACTTTACATTACTAGATAAAGAGGAAAGATATTCATCTCTTTCAGCCTCATTCAAAACATATTTACGAGTCTTTCCGTGTGTAATTTTAAATAAAGGAGGCTGAGCCGCATAAACATGTCCAGCTTCTACAATTGGACGGAAAAAGCGATAAAATAAAGTTAATAATAACACTCTTATGTGACTACCATCAACATCAGCATCTGTCATAATAATAATTTTATGATACCTTAACTTACTTAAATCAAATTCTTCACCTATTCCTGTACCAAAAGCAGTAATAATAGTACGTATTTCTTCATTACCTAAAGCCCTATCAAGCCTAGCCTTTTCAACATTTAGAATTTTTCCTCTCAAAGGAAGAATTGCCTGTGTCATAGAATCTCTTCCTTTTATAGCAGATCCTCCAGCAGAATCACCCTCAACCAAGAATATCTCAGATACTGTAGCATCCTTACTCTTACAATCAGATAATTTACCAAAAGAATTAATAATATCTAAATCACCTTTACGACGAGTTAATTCACGAGCCTTTTTAGCCGCAACTCTTGCTCTACTAGCTGTCATAGCTTTATCTAATATGATTCTAGCTTGATCAGGATTCTCCATTAAAAATCTTTCAAAAGCTTCGGCAAAGATTTTATCCGCAATACCTCTAACTTCACTATTACCAAGCTTTGTCTTAGTTTGCCCTTCAAATTGAGGATTAGGATGCTTACAAGAAATAATCATAGTAATCCCCTCACGAACATCTTCACCAGATAAAGCATCATCTTTTTCTTTCAATATATTATTAGTAGTAGCATACTTATTTAAAATTCTTGTTAGTGCACGTCTTACACCATCCTCATGAGTACCACCTTCAGGAGTTGTAATATTATTAACAAAAGAATAAATACTTTCATTGTAAGTCTCATTATATTGCAAAGCTACTTCTATACTAATATCTTTTTCTTTTCCAGATACATCAACAATAGTCTCATGAATAGGCCCTTTATTCTTATTAAGCATTTCAACATATTCTACAAGACCACCTTCATAACAAAAAGAATCTTTCTTTTCAGCTTCACGCTCATCAAATAAAGAAATACGAAGCCCTTTATTTAAAAAAGCTAATTCCTTTAATCTTTTTTTCAAAATCTCATAATCATAAACAGTAGTTTCAGTAAAAATATCATCATCAGGTAAAAAATGAACCGTAGTTCCCGTTCTATCAATATCACAATGATCAATAATTTTTAATTCATCATCTGGATGACCTCCATTACTAAACCTTTGATAATATATATTACCATTCTTATATACTTTTACCTCTAACCAATCAGACAAAGCATTAACTACACTAGCTCCAACACCATGAAGTCCTCCAGATACTTTATATCCTCCGCCGCCAAACTTTCCACCAGCATGGAGTACTGTATAAACTGTTTCTACTGTACTTTTTCCCGTTTTTGGATGAATATCAACAGGGATTCCACGACCATCATCTTTAACAATAATACTATTATCTTTACAAACAGTAACCTCAATATGATTACAATATCCAGCTAAAGCCTCATCAATAGCATTATCAACTATTTCCCACACTAAATGATGTAATCCTCTCGAACTTGTAGTTCCTATATACATTCCTGGACGCTTACGAACAGCTTCTAATCCTTCTAAAACCTGTATTGCTGATGAATCGTACTCCTTTTCTACTTTTTCATATTCCATTTACTACCTACTTCCTTTCTACATTGCCATTTTTTACATGAAAAACATAAGCTTGTTCTACATATTTTTTATTAATATTTCTTAAATCTGTTGTAGTAATAATACTTTGAATATTATTTCCACCAATAATTTTTAATAACCTATTTCTCTTTTTTATATCCAATTCACTAAAAATATCATCTAATAATAAAACTGGTTCGGTACCACAAAAATCTTTAAAAATAGAAATTTCTGATAATTTAAAAGATAAAATAGCCAATTTTTGTTGTCCTTGAGAGCCATAATATTTTAAATCATGAGAGTTATATTCAAAATAAAAATCATCTCTATGAGGACCGTATAGTGTCATACCATAATTAAGTTCTTTTTTATAATTCTTTTTAAAAACATATTTCAATTTTTTACGAATTAATTCATCATCATAATCTTCTATATCAATATTAGTTATATAATTGACTTTAAGTCCATTATTTTCAGATATACCAGATATTTTAGAATAAAAGTGATTAATACTTAAATTGATATAATCAATATATTCTTTTCTTCTTTGATAAATAAAAATAGCTTTTTCTATTAACTTATCAGTAATAATATCTAAAAAAGCTTTATCCGCAATATTGTTATTAAAAAGAATTTTTAAATATTCATTTCTAGTCTTTAATAATTTGTTATATTCATTATAATATTTTAAATATTCTTTCGATATCTGTGATAGCTGAATATTTAATAAATTTCTTCTAATACTAGGTGAACCTTTTATCACTTCCAGATCATCTGGCGTAAATATAATTACATTTAAATAAGAAATGTAATCAGCAACCTTTTTTATATCAGTTTGATTAATTTTTAATTTTTTATAATCATTTGTCATTTCAATCTCTAATTTAGAAATGATTTTTTCTTTTTTTACTACTCCTACTAATCTACATTTATTCTTATTAAACTGAATAACATTTGGATTAATACCAATTCTATGACTTTTTGTTAATGCCAAAAAAGTAATTGCTTCTAATATATTTGTTTTACCATGAGCATTATCTCCAACAAATATATTCATATTTTCTCCAAAAGTAATAGATGTATTTGAATAATTTCTAAAATTAGACAATAAAATTCTACTAACTCTCATTCTAAACCACTTAAAAGACTCATATAATCACCTATCCCCTAACTCAGTATTCCTATACGCATAGCTATATTATACCATAAAAATGCCCAAAAACACAAAAAATAGTTAAATTTAACTATTTTTATGGTTGCGAAGTATTAAATCTAATCTAGAAGCTCTAGATAATTGGTTTTCCATAGTTCTATATGAACAATCAACAATAATTTCTAAATTATTATCAAAAATTACTTTTGTAGTATTAATATCAACTTTTTCTATTTTTTTAACTCTTTTTAAAGAAATCCATACACAGTCAGCTGCCTGTGGTGAAGTTGTTGGAAATACAATCAAATTATCAGAATCTTCAACAACTATAGGAACTTTATATTCTGCGCCTAAAATTTCGCGAGCACCATTTTTTCTCCCTTCGTAAGTACTTCCAAAATATTTACAGCTCTCCTCCATAATATGAAAAGGTGAATCTTGTATTAAATATCGCTGATCATCCTCATACACTAAACTATTCATTTCTTCATTTGGTACTATAGCCAAAGTACCTTTACTAATTTCATATTTCATCAACATATTTCCCCCTTTAGAAAACTTAAATAAGTTTTCAATATTTTTATAACATAAAAATTTGTCAAAAATCGTCACTTTTTGTTGATTTAAACAATATTTCTATATTTATATATTACGCAATAAAAACAAATATCCACAAAAAAAAGTGAAAATATTCACTTTTTAAATTTTAATAAGTACGTATAGGTAAAACAAGTTGAGTAAGACTTTCGTCTTCAGTAGATTTAATTAAAATTGGCTTTATTTCACCTACAAAATGTAAATCAACAGTTTCCGTTGAAAAGCTTTTTAAAGCTTCCATCATATATTTTGCACTAAAAGATATTTTTATATCTTCATCATTATTCTTATGAATAGACATTTTTTCTTCAACTCTACCAATTTCAACAGAACTACTTTTTAAAATTAGCGTATCACCAGAAGTTTCTAAAGTCACAATATTTTTTTCTTTATCACTTGTTAAAATACTAACTCTATCAATAACATCGTAAAAATCTAATAATTTAGTATTAATAACAAGGAAAGATTCCTCAGGTAATAAATTAGATGTATTAGGATAAGTACCATTAATTAAACGAGATTCAAATTTAAGATTTCCTGTTTTAAATAAAATTTTATTACTAAATATATGTAACTCAACAAGTTCATCATCAGTCCCAAGAATACGAGTACATTCAATCAAATTATGACTAGGAATAACAATATTATAATTTTCATCACTAACTTTATCTAAATGAATGACTTTTCTTGCTAAACGATAAGAATCTGTAGAATTACATTCTAAAATATCACCTACTATGTTGAAATTAATACCAGTAAGAACAGGCTTACTTTCTTCATTAGAAGAAGCAAAGGCAGTTTGATATACAATACTTTTTAAAGTTCCAACCTTAATATCAATTTTTTTCTTGCTTTCCTCAAGACCAATATTAGGATATTCGCTTTCACTTATACCATTCAAATTAAATTCACTGTTTTCTGTGTAAATAAGAATTTTTAATTCATCAATAACCTCAATATTTATATATTCATCTCTTAATTTACGAACAATCTCTAAAATATATTTTCCCTGAATAATAATACTACCTTCTCTATCAATCTTAAAGTTATCTTCGTTTGAACCTTCAATAATTGTTTGAATAGTAATATCATTATCACTTGCTGTTAATATAAGCTTTTTCTTTTTTAATTCAAATTTTATTCCTGCTAATACAGGAATTAAGTTTTTTGTAGATATAGCTTTTGAAACTTTTGTTAAAGCGTCTAATAGTAATTCTTTTTTTATTGTAAATTTCATATATTTATTCCTTCTTTCTATTTATTATTTCTATTATTAAGGTGGAAAAAGTTAAAAACTAGCTTTTTCCATTTATTTATAAAAAATTTAACTAACAATTAATTGTGGAAAAACAAGAAAAAAATTATATTTTTACACAACTCCAATATCTTTTTTTAACTTTTCTATAATATTAGCTAAATCTTTATTTTCTCTGATTTCATGTTCAATTTTCTCGACTGAATGCATTACAGTTGAGTGATCTTTTCCACCAAATTCGGTCCCAATCTTAGGAAAAGATTCACTTGTCATTGTACGACATAAATACATAGCAATTTGTCTAGGAAAAGAAATATTTGAACTCCTCTTTTTACTTCTAATATCTTCAACTGATATTTGAAAATATTCTGAAACAATTTTTTGAATTCTATGAATATCATTTTTTTCACCAAAACCTTTGCTTATAAAGTCTTTCAATGCATCAATTGCTAAATCTAATGTTATTTTTTCACCTCCCATAATAGCAGAATAAGCTAATAATCTTGTAATAGATCCCTCTAATTGTCGAACATCAGGGCCTATATTTGAAGCAATATATTCAATAACATCATCTGGGATGTCTTGTTCAAAGTTCCCAGCAACAATTTTCTTTCGGAGGATTTCTGTTCTAAGGGAAAACTCTGGAGGAAAAATATTAACTGTTAATCCCCAGCAAAAACGCGTTCGCAGTCTGTCTTCAAGTAATTTTAAGTCGTCTGGAGACCGATCCGAAGAAATAATAATTTGCTTACTATCATTATATAGATTATTAAAGGTATGAAAAAATTCCTGTTGTGACTGAGCAGCTCCCCCTAAAAACTGAATATCATCAATTAATAAAACATCTATATTTCTATATTTATCTTTAAAAAAATCAATATAGTTGAAATTTGTACCTCCTTCATCCCTACGATTAGCTTTTACAAAATCTTGTCTAAATTGCTCACTAGTAACATATAATACTCTTTTATTAGAATTTTCAACAATATAATTACCAATAGCATGCATTAAATGTGTTTTTCCTAATCCACTATTACCATATAAAAAAAGCGGATTATACATATTACCTGGATTTTCTGCTACAGAAAGAGCAGCCGCTTGAGCAAATTTATTACTATTACCAACAATAAAATTATCAAATACATACTTTTTATTTAAGTTATTATTAACATTATTGTTAGATGATAAATTATTTTCTATAATCTTTTCCTTATTTTCAAATTTCCTATTTTTTTCGATTTCAACTTCTTCTTTTAATAATAAAATTAATTCATAATTAGAATCTGTTATTTCAAATAATTTAGAAGTAATTAGTTGTGCATAATTATCAATTAAATGTTTTTTATGAATAGGCATTGGAACAATAATATAAGCTTTTCCATCTTCTAACTTATATAATTCAGTATCAGCAAACCAAGTATTATATGAAAGAGAAGTTAGATCATCTTTTATTTGAATTAAAAGTTTAGACCATAAAATGTCTACATTCATTCTACCATCTCCCCACAAGACTTGTTAACAAAAAATATTCTACATGAAATTATGGAAAAAATAAACAGATTTTAATTAAAAAAAGTTTTCCTCAGAAAAATCACAAAGTTTTCCACCTCTAAAATGTTATTATATATAAAAATAATAACATTTTCCACAGTTTCCACATTTTTTTATTAACATTGTTTTATTTAGTTTTCCATAAATATGTGGAAAGTGTTAACTGATAAAAAAACTACTATTTACAAAACATTTGTATCAATGAATATAACATTATTAACAAAAAAGTAAGTTTTAATTGACAAAAAACGAAAATTATTATTATAATAATGTAGATTTTATGTCTGGAGGTGGAATAATGAAAAGAACATATCAACCAAATAATCGAAAAAAATCAAAAAGATTAGGTTTTTTTGCTCGCAAAAAGACTAATATTTTAAATCGCCGTCGTCGCAAAGGACGTAAAAGTCTTTGTAAATAAAAATACCGCTGCTTAAACAGTGGTTTTTTACTTTGAAGGAATGATAATATGAAAAAAAAATATATAGTAAAAAGTACTAGAGATTTTGATTCTATTATAAAAAATGGTATTTGTATTAAAAATAAATACTATGTAATTTATTATAAAGTTAATAATTTATTATATGATAGATATGGAATATCAGTAAGTAAAAAGTTAGGAAATGCTGTTTTTAGGAACAAATATAAAAGAAAATTAAGAGCTATTATAGATAATTATAAAAAAATGTATCTAAATAATGAAGATTATATTATAATATTAAGGAAAGAGGCAATAAGTCAAAAGTATGAGATACTTGAGAAAGCTTTTTTTGATTTAATGAATCAAAGAATGAAAGGAATTAAAAAAAATGATAAAAAAAAATAAGAAATTAAAGATAATATTAATATTATTATTAGTTTTTTTAACAACAGGCTGCGCAAAAAATCTTACAGACAATAATAATAAAGTTGTAAAAAATGAAAGAACAGGACAAACTTTAACAAAAAATATTTTATGTAAGCCAACGAAAAAATATACTACAAGTTTATATAAAAAAAATAAAGTAAATATAGATAAATTACCAGAATGTAAAAATTTTAAAGTAACATCAGGAAAATATGAAGGATTATGGGCTAGTATTTTTGTAAAACCATTAGCTTTTATATTAATTAAAGTAGGGATTATAATTGGTAATTATGGTGTATCGGTAATTTTAGTTAGTTTGGTTATTAGATTTATAGCTTTTCCAATAACAAAAAAGACAGCAATGCAATCAGAACTTATAAAAAAAGCTCAGCCAGAACTAAATAGAATTCAAAAAAAATATGAAAATAAAAAAGATCAAGATTCTATGATTAAACAAAATCAAGAAATGATGGCAATTTATAAAAAATATGGAATTAATCCAATGTCAGGATGCTTATTTGCTTTTTTACAATTACCAATCTTTATTGCTTTTTTTGAAGCTGTTCAAAGAGTACCAATTATTTTTGAAGATAAGTTTTTAGGACTACACTTAGGAACAACACCATCAGTTGGTATAACATCCCCTACTTTTTATTCATATTTGATATTAATGCTTTTTATAGCAGGAACAACATTTTTATCATTTAAGTTGAATACAACAAATAACACAGAAGATCCAACAATGAAAATGATGCCAACCATGATGTCAATAATGATAGTAATAACAGCAATATTCATGCCAACAGGACTAGGAATCTATTGGGTGACTTCAAATATATTTACAATAGTTCAAAATATACTAGTAAAAAGGAGCAAAGTAGTACATGGAAAAGCATAATTATATTGGAAAGACAAAGGAAGAAGCAATTCAGTTAGCAAAAGAAGATTTACAAGAAATAGAAGAAAACCTATTTATAAAAGAACTAGAATTTACTAAAGGCGGATTATTTAAAAGTAAAAAAATAGAAATCCAAGTTATTGAAAAAAGAGAAGTAATAAAAGCAATTAAAGAATATTTAATTAAAATTTTAAGATTAATGGGATACACTGTTAATATAGAAGTAAAAAACAAAGAAGAAATACCAAAATATATAATTTTTTCAGATAATGATGCCCTATTAATTGGTAAAAATGGAAAAAATTTAAAAGCATTGACAACGATAGTAAGTGCCTATTTGAATGCAGAACTAGGAAAAAACTATAAGTTTATTATAGATGTAAATGAATATAAAGAAAAAAGAGAAAGAATACTAGAACGATTGGCAAAAAAAATAGCTAGAGAAGTATCCCAAACGAAAATAGCAGTAAAACTTGATTCAATGAATTCATATGAAAGAAGAATTGTGCATAATATTTTAACGAATAATAAAAAGGTTTATACTGAAAGTGAAGGAGAAGAACCAAATAGGTATGTAGTAATAAAGCCAAAAGAGGAAACAAACCAAGACTGATATTTAGAATTTATTTCTATTTATCAGTTTTTTAGTAAAAAATATGCTATAATACAAGCAGAAAAAAGGAGGAACCATCATGAATGATACTATTTGTGCTATTGCAACAAGTCAAGGAGTAGGAGCAATAGCAATAATTCGGGTAAGTGGTTTAGAAGCAATAAATATAGTAAATAAAATATTTAAGGGTAAAAACTTAATAAAGGTTGCTTCACATACTATTAACTATGGTCATATTGTGGAAAAAGGAAAGATAATAGATGAGGTTTTAGTATCAGTTATGAAAAGCCCAAAAACATTTACAACAGAAGATGTTGTTGAAATAAACACTCACGGAGGTTTAGCACCAACAAATAAAGTATTAGAATTATTATTAGATAATGGTTGCCGCCTTGCAGAGCCAGGAGAATTCACCAAGAGGGCTTTTTTAAATGGAAGAATAGATTTATTAAAAGCGGAAGCTATAATGGATATGATTGATTCTAAAACAGAAAGCCAAAGAAAAATGGCAATTAATCAAATAACTGGAAAAACATCTAATTTAATAGATGAATTAAGAAGTGATATGGTACAAATAATAAGTAATATAAATGTTAATATAGATTATCCAGAATATGATGATGTTGATATAATTACAAGTAATATATTACTCCCTAAAATAAGTAAATTAAAAGCAAAAATAAAAGAAATTTTAATAGAATCTCAAAATGGAAAAATTATTAAAGAAGGAATAAAAGTATCAATTATTGGAAGACCAAATGTTGGAAAGAGCTCTTTATTAAATGCGTTACTAGAAGAAGAAAAAGCAATAGTTACTAACATTGCTGGTACTACAAGAGATATAGTAGAAGGGCAAATAGTAATTAATGGCATTTTATTAAACATAGTAGATACGGCTGGAATAAGGGAAACTGACAATATTATTGAAGCAATAGGTGTAGAGAAAAGCTTAAAAATGATAAATGATTCAGATTTAATATTATTTATGCTTAATAATAATGAAAAATTATCAATAAAAATAAAAGAGTTATTATCAAAAATAAAAAATAAAAAATATTTAATTCTAATAAACAAAATAGATTTACCATCTCAATTAAATAAAAAGGAATTAAAAGTACCAAATGACAGAATAATAGAATTAAGTATTACAAAAAATATAGGAATTGAAAATTTAAAAGCCAAAATAAAAGAATTGTTCAATTTAAATGAATTAGAAACAAAAGATCCAACATATTTAAATAATGTAAGAAGTATAAGCATCTTAAAAAAATGTCTTAAAAGAATAAGAGATATCGAAGAAGCTATAAAAAATAAAACTCCAATAGATATTATAGAAATAGATATAAAGAAAATATGGGAAGACTTAGGTATGATTAATGGTTCTACATATGATGAAGAATTATTAGATGAAATGTTTTCAAGATTTTGCTTAGGAAAATAAAAAGGAGACTAAAATGATAGATATTATAGTAGTTGGTGGAGGACATGCAGGATGTGAAGCAGCATATGCTAGTGCCTATAAGGGCCATAAAACAATGCTAATAACAAGTAATATAAAAAATATTGCCGATATGCCATGTAATCCTCATATTGGTGGAAGTGCCAAAGGAATAGTTGTAAGAGAAATAGACGCCCTAGGGGGAATAATGGGCAAGGTTGCTGATAAAACTCATCTTCAAATAAAAATGCTAAATAGTGCCAAAGGCCCAGCAGTGCAATCTTTAAGAGCACAAGGTGACAAAATTACATATCCAAAAGAAATGCTAAATATTTTAAATTCATTAGAAAATTTAACTATTAAAGAAGCAATGGTTGAAGATTTAATTATTAAAGATAAAGAAGTAAAAGGAGTAATTCTTGAAGATGGTGAAAAAATACAATCAAATATTGTTATTTTAACAACAGGAACATATTTAAAAGCTGATATCTTAGTTGGAAACACAAGGACAAGACAGGGACCGCATGGAGAAAAGCCATCAAATCACTTAAGTGATAGATTAAAAGAGTATGGATTTGAAATAAAAAGATTAAAAACAGGCACACCTCAAAGAATAGATAAAAAATCAATAGATTTTTCTAAAACAAAAATTGAACCAGGTGATAATAAATATTTAACTTTCAGCTTTGACTTACCGCCACAATATAAAATAGAAAATCAATTACCATGCTATTTAACTTATACGACAAAAGAAACTCACAAAATAATTTTAGATAATCTTAATAAATCAAGCATGTATGGAGCTTTAAATGATATAGAAGGAATTGGTCCAAGATATTGTCCATCCATTGAAGATAAAGTTGTTCGCTTTAAAGATAAAGAAAGACATCAGCTTTTTATAGAACCAGAAAGTAGATATTATGATGATATGTATCTTCAAGGATTTTCAACCTCAATGCCAAAAGAAATTCAAGATTTAATGGTTCATTCTCTTCCAGGATTTGAACACGCTAAAATATTAAAATATGGATATGCAATAGAGTATGATGCTATTTATCCGACTCAATTAAAAGCGTCATTAGAAACTAAAATAATAAAAAATTTGTTTACTGCAGGTCAAATAAATGGAACAAGCGGTTACGAAGAGGCAGCATGTCAAGGACTAATGGCTGGAATTAATGCATCGTTAAAATTAGAACAAAAAGCCCCTTTAGTCCTAAAAAGAAACGAAGCGTATATCGGAGTTTTAATAGATGACTTAATAACAAAAGGTATTCGAGATCCATATAGATTATTAACAAGTAGAGCCGAATTTCGCCTTCTTCTTAGAAGTGATAATGCTGATTTAAGATTAAGAAGATATGGATATGATGTAGGTTTAATTACAGAAGAACAAATTAATAGGTTAAAAGAAAAAGAAAAAAATATAGACAAATGCCTAAAATGGTTAAAAGAGACAAAAATAAAAGTCACAAAAGATATAGAAAAAAAATTTATTGAAGAAGGTATTCAAGCGCCATCTGCGACAATGACATTAGAAAATTTATTACGAAGGCCAGAAATAACAATTAGTTTTTTAGAAACATTTATAAAAATACCATACACAGAAGAAATAAAAGAACAAGTAGAAATATACTTAAAATATGAAGGTTATATTTCAAAAGCATATAAAGAAGCTGCAAAGTTATTAAAATTAGAAAAGAAACAAATTCCTCAAGATATTGATTATGATAAAATAAAAAATATTGCATCAGAAGCTAGACAAAAATTAAAAGAGGTAAGGCCACAAACAATAGCTCAAGCAATAAGAATAAGTGGTGTCAATCCATCTGATATTTCTATCCTATCTGTATATTTAAAAAAGGAGTATGGAAAAGAATGAATAAAGAACAATTTCTTGAAGAGTGTAAAAAAATAAATATTAATTTAACAAAAATTCAAGAAGAAAAATTAGATCAATTCTATCATCTAATGATTGAGTGGAATGAAAAAATAAATTTGACAAGAATTATTGAAAAAAATGATGTATATTTAAAACATTTCTATGATAGTCTAACTATAAATAGAATTATAGATTTAAAAAAAGTAAAAACTTTATGCGATATTGGCACAGGTGCAGGGTTTCCTGGAGTTGTCTTAAAAATCGTATTTCCAAATCTCAAGGTAACATTAATTGATTCGTTACAAAAAAGAGTAACTTACTTAAATCACATTATAAAAGAATTAGATTTAAAAGATATAGTTGCCATTCATACACGAGGTGAAGACTATAAAGGAAGTTTTGAAATTGTCACTTCGCGAGCTGTCGCCAACATTGAAAAATTATTAAATTATACAATGCATTTAGTAAGTAAAGATGGAATTTTTATTGCTATGAAAGGCAATATTGATGAAGAACTAACAGATTTTGTGAAAAGCAAAATATCAAAAAAATATAGAATAGTTAAAATAGATAAGTTTAAACTTCCTACAGAAGAAAGCGATAGAAGCTTACTAGTAATAAAAAACATATGAGTATTAGTCAACGATATGAAACATATTTTTTATAAATTAACTTAATTGTAAGATTAAGTTTTTTTAGTCTAATTAACAAATTTGAATCCAGTTTATATTTAAATAAAGATTTTCACTTTATTTATAAAAAGCAACAAAGTATATAACAATACATATTTTTTGGTTGAAAGAAAAACTAAATTCGTGTATAATGATAATATAGGGCAATTAATAAGAATAAAAAGTGAGGGGAAAATATGAATCAAGATACCAAAGATGAAGTTGTATTATTGCATTTAGATGATATTATTCCAAATAGATTTCAGCCCCGTGAAATTTTTGACGAAAAAGCTCTAAAGGAATTAGCAATTTCAATTAAAGAGCATGGAGTAATTCAGCCAATAATTGTTCGAAAAGCTAATGAAAAATATGAAATAATAGCAGGTGAAAGAAGATATAAAGCATCCGCTTTGGCAGGTCTAACAAAAATTCCGGCTATTATTAGAAATTTAGATGATAAAGAAAGTGCAAAAGTTGCTTTATTAGAAAATTTACAACGAAAGAATTTAAATCCAATAGAAGAAGCTAGAACATATCAAAAGATTTTAGAATTAGATCAATTAACTCAAGAAGAATTAGCAAAAACAATGGGAAAAAGCCAGTCTGCAGTTGCTAATAAAATAAGACTTTTATCATTATCTGATAAAGTCCAAGAAGCATTATTAAAAGAACAAATTTCAGAAAGACACGCCAGAGCATTATTAAATATTTCAGATGCAAAAAAACAACAAGAAATGCTAAAGAAAATAATTGACACTAAGATGAGTGTTAGAATGCTCGAAGAAGAAATAAATAAAATTAACCAAAAAGATAATTCTAATGTAGAAAAACCAGTTGAAACAATTGCAACAGCTAATGCGTTTGTAAATAACAATCCTTTAAAACCTACTGCAGATATTCCGCTTGAGACATCAAATTATGGAAAAGTAACAATTTCACCACCAAAAGGAGAGGATATGTCTATGGGCAAATATATCAATTATGGAGAATTAGAAGAAGACTCTGGAGAAGAAGGTGGAAATCTTCTAGATATAGCACCAAATATTTCTACTATAAACTCAACTCCAGATGCTAATGCTTTAAAAGAACCATCTTCCAAAAAAATGGCAGGTGCAGATTTAGATAATTTATTAAATTTAGGAAATCCATCTTCATCTGTTCCAAATACTCAATTTATAACTCCTGCCGAAAAAATCGTAAAAACTGATCCTGGAGCCAAAATAACTGAAAATAGCTCAGATTATTTTAAAATTCCTGAATTTACTTCTATAAATAATCCTAATGTAACGCCAATAATAAATTCAATGAATAACAAAATGTTTTTAGCTAATTCTAATTTAAACAATGTTAATATCCCAAATATTAATTCAGAAAGTATTATTAACACTGTTAATACTTCTCCTGAAGAAACAGCAAAAAAAGATTATACAATTGATGGAGCATCAAAAAGTATTAGAGATATAGTGACAGAATTTAAAAATAATGGTTTAAATATTACCATAGACGAGATGGATTTTGAAAAGTCCCACCAAATAATAATTAAAATGGATAAAAATGTTTCTTCAGAAAAAGAAAAAGAAAATTCAGAAAAGTAGATATAATAAAATTAATCTACTTTTTTTATTAAAAAAATGAATGAAAAAGATTTTAAAAATAAATAAAATTTGATACAATAAATAGGTAATGTAGAAAATGGGTGATTAGATGGGAAAGATTATTTCATTAGTAAATCAAAAAGGTGGAGTAGGTAAAACAACAACAAGTATAAATCTTTCTGCATCATTAGCAGTATTAGGAAAAAGGGTATTATTGATAGATTCAGATCCACAGGGAAATACAACTACTGGTGTAGGAATTAACAAAGGAGAAATAGACAGGAGCATTTATGATGTGTTAATTGGTGAATGTAACATAACAGAAGCAATCATCAAAACAAAATATAAAAATTTATATGTTTTACCTGCAACAATCAATTTAGCAGGATTAGATTTAGAATTATCTGAAAAAAGCCGCAACGAAGCTGGTTTTAATAAAGGAGAGCAATTAAAACTAAAATTAACAGATGTAAAAGAAAGTTTTGATTTTATTATAATAGATTGTCCTCCATCACTAGGAGTTATTACTACTAACGCTCTTACAGCTTCAAATTCTGTAATTATTCCTGTGCAATGTGAATTTTTTGCTTTAGAAGGAATAACTCAATTATTAAAAACAATTATGTTGGCACAGAAAAGTCTAAATCCAACCTTAGATATAGAAGGAGTGCTATTAACAATGCTGGACTCTAGAACAAATTTAGGATTTGAGGTTGTAGAAGATATAAGAAAGTTTTTTAAAGAAAAAGTATATAATACCATAATACCTCGTTTGGTAAGACTGACAGAAGCTCCTTCACATGGAGAGCCAATTATTGTGTATGATCCAAAAAGCAGAGGATCAGCAGCTTATATAAACTTAGCTAAGGAAGTGATAGAAAGAAATGGAAACAAATAATATGATAGAAAGTGGAATACCAAAACGAAGAGCATTAGGAAAAGGTTTAGAAGAATTATTTAATAGTGAAGTGTTAGATTATAGTTCAGTAGAGGAAAAAATAGTAAAAGATACTCCAAAAGAAGAAATTACTATGATTAAGTTGAATGAACTTAGAAGTAACCCATATCAGCCAAGAAAAAAATTTGATGAATCAGCGTTAGAAGAATTAGCAAATTCTATAAAAGAACATGGCGTTTTTCAGCCAATTATTGCAAAGAAATCAATCAAAGGATATGAAATAATAGCAGGTGAAAGAAGAGTAAAAGCCTCTATTTTAGCAGGAAAAGAAGAAATTCCTGCTATTATAAGAGATTTTAATGATACTCAGATGATGGAAATAGCTTTATTAGAAAACTTGCAAAGAGAGGATTTGACTGCTATAGAAGAAGCAAAAGCTTATAAAAAGCTCCAAGAAACCCTATCATTAACTCAAGAAGAATTATCAAAAAGACTTGGTAAAAGTAGAAGCCATATAACAAATATATTAGGATTACTTAATTTACCAGAAAGTATTCAAAATGATATTATTGAAAAGAAAATTACAATGGGACATGCTAGAGTTTTAAGTAAACTAGAAGACATAAGTCAACAGCAGAATTTGGAAAGAAAAATAATTGAAGAAGGAATTAGTGTTAGAGAATTAGAAAGATTAACTCAAGAGCCAAAAATTGTAAAAACAAATCCTCAAAAATCAAGAATAAAGACAGAAAATGAATATACTTATATTCAAAATATTATAAGTGAAAAATTAGGAACTAAAGTAATAATAAAGAAAAATAAAATAGAAATAAGCTTTGTTAATGGAAATGACTTGAATAGATTATTAGAATGTATGAATATAGAGGTAGGTAGATAACATGTTTCCAAATATTTTTGGAAAAAATATTGATTTAATAATTATAATCACCCTAATTGTGGAAATATTATTAGGAATAGTAGTGTTCAAAATAATAGAGAAAATGATAAAAAAGATGGCTTTTGCTACTAACGGAGTAAAAGCAATTCAAAAGCAGAAAATAGAAACACTAAAAGAAATGATTATTAATATAGCTAGATATGTTATCATAATATTAGTTGGTTTGTCAGTTTTAGCTAATTTTGGAATTAACGTAAAATCAATTTTGGCAGGCTTAGGAATAGGAACAGCCATAGTTGGTTTAGCATTTAATGACTTAGCTAAAGATTTAATTGCAGGGGTAACCATAATAGCTGAAGGTGAATATGAAATAGGAGACGTTATTGAAGTTGAAGGTTTTATGGGAGAAGTAGTATTTATTAGTTTAAGAACTACTAGAATCCGTAATTATAAGGGAGCAACAAAGATTATAGCGAACCACTATATGGATAATATTATTAATTATAGTGCTAACAATTCCTTAGCTGTTGTAGATGTATCAATTGCTTATGAAAATAAAGAAGAAGATATAGAAAAGGCATTTTCTAGTTTATTTGAACATCTAAAAGGAAAAATCCCATATGCTACAAAAGATATAGAGTTATGGGGAGTTAATGAGTTGTCAGATTCCTCTGTTATTTATAGAGTCGTAGTAGAAACAAAACCAATGAAAAATTTTATTACAGAAAGATTTTTGAGGAAGGAAATCAAAAAGGAATTTGATAAATTAGGAATAAAAATTCCATATACTCAAATAGAGGTACACAATGGAAAATAAAAAATATGAATTAGGAACAATTGTTATAATGAAAAAGCAGCATCCTTGTGGAACGAATGAATGGGAAATTGTGAGATTAGGTGCTGATATAAAAATAAGATGCTTAAATTGTGGAAGAACAGTTTTGATTCCAAGAATTGAATTTAATAAAAAACTAAAAAAAATAAAAAATTAGAAAGGAATAAGTATGAATAATAAACGAAAATTGAAACTAAAAAAATTCTATTTTCATCCGATTACAACATTTTTATTTTTGACAAGTGTAATAGTGATTTTAAGTGGGATATTAAGTTTTTTTCAAATGCAAGCTACATATAACATTGTTAATATAAACAAAAAAGAATTGGAGCCAACATTAATTGCTGTAGAAAATTTATTATCATTTGATGGTCTAAAGTTTATAATAAGTAATGCCACTAAAAACTTTTTAAGTTTTGGTCCATTAGGAATGCTATTAATATCATTAATAGGTATAACTATAGGTGAAGGAACAGGGTTTATTGAAACATTAACTAGAAGACATATTAGTAAAATATCAAAGCCATTAATTACCTTTTTTGTAATATTAATAGCAACAATATCGTCGCTTATTAATGAAGTTGGCTATGCAATTTTAATTCCTTTAGTAGCTTTAATATATTTTATAAATAATCGAAATCCAATTTTAGGAATAGTTACAGCATACTGTGGAGTATCATTTGGATATGGAGTATCTATTTTTATAGGTTCCATGGAAGTTTCTTTAATGAAATATACAAAAGATGCAGCTAGAATGATAGATGAAAATGCTCATATTGCTTTAAGCTCTAATTTAATATTTATTATAGTAGCAACTATAGTTCTTTCAATTATAGGAACATTAATAATTGAAAAAATTATAGCTCCTAAAATTGGAAAATATAAAAGAGAAGAAGATTTTTCAAAAACAGAACAATATAGAGTTATAAACATCGAAGAAGAACAGCAAATGCAAATAGAAAAAGAAAGAAACGAAAAAAGAGGATTAAGATTTGCTTTAATTATATCTATTATTATGTTACTATCATTTATATATTCGTTAATTCCTAATTTACCATTTTCGGGAATGCTTTTAGATATGAAAGAAACAATATATTTAAACCAACTATTTGGAGATAATTCATATTTTCAAGATGGTTTTACATATCTAGTATCATTAGTTTTTATTTTATCAGGAATTGCTTATGGAGTAGGTAGTAAATCAATAAAGAATGATAAGGAAATTATCGAAAGAGCAAGTAAAAAGTTTTCCAATTTAGGAAGTGTATTTATTTTGATGTTTACTGTAAGCCAATTTATTGCAATTTTTAGAAAAAGTAATATTGGCATGGTAGTAACAACATGGCTTGCTAATTTATTAGGACACTTGTCATTAAGTGGAATTCCATTAATTTTAGTAACATTATTATTAATCGCATTATCAAATCTTTTATTAACCTCAAGTGTTAGTAAATGGATGATATTTTCACCAGTAGTGGTACCAATGTTTATGCAAGCAAATATATCACCACAATTTGCACAAATTGTTATGAGAGCCGGAGATTCTATGACTAAAGGTTTTACGCCATTATTGGCTTCATTTGTAATATATATAGGATATTTAAATATATATAATCTTAATAATGAAAAACCATATAGCATTAAATCGTCTTTAAAAATGATTAATTCATATTTCTTATTAATATCAGCTACATGGATTCTATTAATAATTGGCTGGTATATAATAGGGTTACCAATAGGGCCAGGAGTATATCCTACATTATAAACATCTTTTAATAAAGATGTTTTTCTTTGTAAAATAAAAGAAAATTTGAAAATTAAATAATAATTATGGTGAAAACAATATTAGCAATTTGATTGCTACTTATAAGGAAATAAATACAATTTGGACATTGGATATCATTATTATTGCTAATGTTGTCTTTCGTGTAGAAGTAAAAATAAATAATGAAATTTTGAGACTTAGTGAAGAAATATTAAAATTAAGGACCGATCAAAACCAGAATCTCCAACAGAAAAAGTTACCAAATTAGTCTAATGATATATAATTTACTTCACAATAAAGAAAAGGAAAATAAATCTAAAACAATTTTAATAGAACTTTATAATAAAATAATGTATAATATATAAAGAAAAGAGGGATATTATGAGTTTAACAGCAGGAATTGTAGGACTTCCAAATGTCGGAAAATCCACTTTATTTAATGCAATTACTAATCAAAAGATATTGGCTGAAAATTATCCATTTGCAACAATTGAACCAAATGTTGGAATAGTAACTGTACCAGATGAGAGAATGACAGTGTTAAAAGAAATGTATAAGCCAGAAAGATTTATACCAACAGCTTATGAATTTACAGATATAGCAGGCTTAGTAAAAGGAGCAAGTAAAGGAGAAGGTTTAGGAAATAAGTTTTTATCACATATAAGAGAAACAGATGCTATAGTAGAAGTTGTAAGATGTTTTGATGATGGAAAAATAATTCACGTTGATGGTGCAATAGATCCAATTAGAGATATTGAAACAATTAATTTAGAATTAACCATTGCTGACTTAGATATAATTAATAGTAGATTGGAACGTGTTTCCAAAAAAGCAAGAACGACAAAAGATAAAAATGATATTTTAGAAACTGAAGTATTGCAAAAATGTAAAAAAGCTTTAGAAGCAGAAAAACCGTTACGACAATTAGACTTATCAGATGAAGAAAAAAAAGTAATAAAATCATATAGTTTTTTAACCTTAAAACCAATCATTTATTTAGCAAACATAAAAGAAAACGAATTAGGAAGCGAAGATAATGAGTATGTTCAAAAAGTAAAAGAGTATGCTCAAAAAGAAAAGGCTAGAGTTGTTAGCTTATGTGCAAAAGTAGAAGAAGAATTAAGTGAATTAACAAAAGAAGATAAAGAAGAAATGTTAGAAGGCTTAGGTCTAGATGGAAGTGGCTTAGATAAACTAATAAAAGCAACTTATGATATTCTAGGATTAGCAACATATTTCACAGTAGGAAAAGATGAAGTACGAGCATGGACATTTAAAAAAGGAATGAATGCTAAACAATGTGCAGGAATCATTCATACGGATTTTGAAAAAGGTTTTATTCGAGCAGAAGTAATCTCATAT
>OCTX012158904.1_pt1 | contig 41465 bp, 38 predicted proteins | sample 1539691 | NCBI WGS metagenome assembly OCTX01 (sample SAMN02144231, study PRJEB22623) | gut metagenome | biome: sheep rumen | host: Ovis aries | place: New Zealand
AGGTTTATTTATGCAATCAAAAAATAAAAGAAAAATCATTATATTAGAAGAAGTTTAATCTTTCTTAACTGACAGTAAATTTACTCTATCCTATAATAATTGATTTATATGTAATAGTATTATATAATGATAATTGGTGAGTATATTTTATTAAGGAGGATTTCAAATGAAAATTTTATTGAATATATTTTCTGCAATAATATCGTATTTATTATTTATTTTATCTTTCTGCGGATTTTTTCTTTTTTCCCTTTCTATTATAGATAAAACTTCCGACAGTACTTCTACATTATTTGTAGTAATTCTATGGGCTTTTTTTATTTGGATTACATTTTCTATATTATATTCATTTCAGAAAAGAATACGAGATTATATTGATTCCAATTATATGGTTTCTTTTGGCATGATTTTTGATTTGGTTATATATTTCACAGTATTTCCTTTGGCTCAAGAAGGTGTAATACTATTTCCAGAAACAGACTCTATTACACTTCTTATAATCATATGTATAAGTATAATAATACTACTATACGCAATGGGAATTCTTATTATGAAAAATATTTATAGCAAATATAGAAAAAAATATCCTATTCAACTTGATAATACTGAAAAAATTTTAAAAGATTAGTTTATAAGGAAGAATATTGTAAACAAAGCATAAAAAACATTGGCATAAGCCAATGTTTTTATTTCATATATTCTTTAATCCTATTAATATCATAATCTGATATTTTATATTGATAACCATCAAAACTAATTATTTTTTTATTAAAAGATATTTTTGCTTCTGTTCCATTTTTAAAATCTACATCAACATCATAATCAAAATGATTGTCCACTTCCAAATCATCATTTTCACTATTTTCAATATTATATCGTTTTATACCTTTTATAATATATATAAAAATTTTCCTATCATCTCCAGTTAATGTATATACATTTTTATCATTCTTTAATTCAAGACTATCTGCCTTGAATTCAAACGGAGATACAGCGTAAAAACCGCCTTTTACCTCATCCTTACTCTGTTCATAAGAATTATATGTACATATGCCTAATGTAAATAAAATAGCAAATAATATAGTTATCTTAATTCTTTTTCTCATCTTTAGTCCCTTTCATATGTTCATTTTATTAAAAAAATTAATCCCTTGTTTGCAAATCCTTATCTACCATTTCTAAGTAATGAACCTTAGCTTCACCAACAGATCTAATTCTATATGATTTATCAATCTCATCATATGTAAAGCTTTTTCTTCCACCACTTTCTGCTCGATTATAAAATTTAAAAATGTCTCTAAGAGGAACATAATACATCTCATCTAAATTTGTAAATTCAAGAATAATAAACGCTATGCCCCCCTGCGCTTCAAACTCATCCATAAATTCAATCTGATGCTTATGAATATTCATCATAGGGAATGTTTCTTTTGCACACTCCTTTGCATCAAAGCAAATAGGTACTCCCTGGGCAACACCAATATAATCAACTGTACTTTTCTTTTCAAAGTATGCAAGTGTTATATGTCTGCTTTCATTATCCATCTTAACAGGAGTAATAGGCGTTGGAATCTTTTGAACAACGGCTAATCTTTTTTCCATATATACATCATTAGTTGTATTAATCATATCTTCTAATTTAGAACCTCTAAGGCCCCTAGAATTCCACGTTGCCATCAAACTCTCCTTTTAATATCTTAGCAAATACATCAGGAATCTTTGCAGTATATTCCTTATCCTTTACTAATAAATCACACTCATAAAATTTTAACATATATGAATGCAATAACTGATTTCTTAATTTATATTTATTTCTAAAATATTCATTTACCTTTGCATTACCATACTTACCATCCCCTATAATTGGATGATTAATACTTGATAAATGTGCTCTAATCTGGTGTGTTTTGCCAGTATATAGTTTTATCTGTAATAAGGAATACTTATTATCTTTTGAAACAGCTATTGGTTTAATTCCAGTTTTAATGTAATCAAACTTTTTATCATCTGCTTTTTCTGTTTCTAAATTATTCACGTAGTCATTTTCACTATTTGAATCATAAGACTTTATATCTACGACACTAACCATATTTTTACTTTCATCTTTACTAATTTTACCGATGATAATCTGTTCCTTATCAACCACGCCTTCAACAATTGTTAAATAATACTTATCAACACTTCTTTCCTTAAACAATTCAGAAAGAATTTGTATTCCCTTAAGGCTTTTTCCAAATACAATCATACCAGAAGTATTTCTATCAAGTCTATTTACAATCGATGGTTTAAATGTATTAAGTTCATCCCTTAGTATCATTTTACTACTAAGCATATACGATATTGCCATTTCATTGATAGAAACATCTTTATCCTCTGCTTTTTGACTTAAGACTCCAGATGGTTTATTAATTAGCATTACATCACTATCTTCATATATAATATATGACTTAAAATCAATACCATCATTAACATTAATAAAAGTATCAGCAACATTACTTTTAACACCTGAAAACTTATCAAAAGTATCATCTGCTAAAAAAACTTTTACTATATCGCCTTCCTTTAGAATTGATTTACCATCATCCTTCTTGCCATTTAAAACTATATTCTTTTTTCTAAGCATCTTATATACGAAACTTGATGGCGCTTCTTTTAATAATTTAAAAAGATATTTATCAAACCTTTGTCCCGCTTCATTTGTATTAATGGAAAATTGCTTCATATCAGTCCTACTTAACTATCATTAAAAATATCTATTAAACATTTATATTCTATACATTCTCATCAGCATTATAAATATTTAATTTATGAATAATTCTTGTTGTTAATCTATGTGGGAATATTTTTGAAATTACATACATAAATTTCATAGGTATTCCATAAATTGAAATATCCCTCTTTTTCAAGCTATCATAAAGTGCTCTATTTACTACATCTTCACACTTAACCATAACTTTTGATTTATACCATGATGCACTGTTTTTCTTATCTGCGACATCGAAAAATTCAGTATTAACTGGTCCTGGACAAATTGTTGTTACCCAAATTCCTCTATCATCTACTTCTCTTCTTAGCGCTCTTGAAAACCTAAGTACATATGCTTTTGATGCAGCATAAACAGAGAATTCAGGCTGAGGCATAAATGCAGCTACAGATGCTAAATTTATAATTCTAGAATTTGAACACATATATGGAAGTACACTATAAGTAAGTGCACTAAGCGCTCTACAGTTAACATCTATCATACCTGTGACATCTTGGTAATTAAGTTTTTCAAACTTACCAGTTTTACCATATCCAGCACAGTTAATTAACATTTTAACCTTAGGTTTCTTTGTTTCTAATTCCTGTATAAGTTCAACCATAGAACTTCTCTGAGATAAATCACACTCAAATATTCTACAATCCTTCTTTAACTCTTTAGAAAGTTCATGTAATCTATCTGTTCTTCTTGCGATAAGCCAAAACTCATCAATATGTTCTAAATACCCATCAAGCTGTCTAGCAAATTCTCTACCCATACCTGATGAAGCCCCCGTAATTATAATTATCCTCATACTAAACCCTCCTTTATACATTAATCACTAATCTTTAGTATCTTCTCTTCTTTTTATGTGAAGAATTATTATTAGTTTTATTCGGCTTCTTTTTATTAACCGATTTGACTATATTATCCTTCTTCACCTTTTTATTATTCAAGCTTTCTTTATTGCTATTTTTATTTTTTCCATTTCCACCAATCTTCCTAGGTGGAATTAAACAATTCTTATCAAATCCAATTAAATCATTTCTACCACATTTAAGCAAAGCCTCTTTTACTAAATCATAATTTTCAGGCTTTCTATACTGAACTAATGCTCTTTGCATTGCTTTCTCATGTGGTGAAGAAGTGATGTAAACCTTCTTCATAGTTCTAGGATCAAGTCCTGTATAATACATGCAAGTTGAAATTGTTGCAGGTGTTGGATAAAAATCCTGAACCTGTTCAGGCAAATATCCCATATCTCTAATATACTCTGCTAGTTCAATCGCATTCTCTAATGTACTACCTGGATGCGATGACATGAGATATGGTACTAAAAACTGTTTTTTACCAAGTTTCTTATTCATCTGTTCATACTTCTTAACAAAGCCTTCATACACGTTATTAGATGGCTTTCCAAGAAGATTTAAAACATTATCACATATATGTTCAGGAGCAACCTTTAACTGTCCACTAATATGATTCTCCACAAGTTCTTTTAAAAATGTATCATCCTTATCAGCCATAAGATAATCAAATCTAATTCCCGAACGAACAAATACTTTCTTAACTTTAGGAATCTTTCTTAACTTACGTAATAAAGATATGTAATCCTTATGATCCACATATAAATTATTACAAGGTTTAGGGAATAAACATTGTTTATTTGGACAAGCACCGTGTGTCTCCTGCTTTTTACATGCCTTATGTCTAAAATTCGCTGTAGGTCCACCTACATCATGAATATACCCCTTAAAATCTTTATCCTCAACTAATAACTTAGCTTCTTTGATAATTGATTCATGACTTCTAGTTTGTATTATTCTACCTTGATGAAATGTTAATGCGCAGAAATTACATCCTCCAAAGCATCCTCTATTACTTACCAAACTAAACTTAACCTCAGATATGGCAGGTATTCCTCCATCTTTTTCATAAGACGGATGATATGTTCTCATATAAGGTAAATCATATACATCATCCATTTCCATCTGTGTTAAGGGTTTAGCTGGTGGATTTTGTACAACATATAAATAATCCTTATATTTTTCAACTAATCTCTTTCCACTATATGGATCGGTATTTTGATACTGTATGTAAAAACTTTTTGCATATTCTTCCTTGCTTAAAACCACATCATCAAAAGTTGGAAGCATGGTGTAATCATATACTTTCTCTAAATCCTTAGTTTTATAAACCGTACCATCTATATATGTAATATCCTTAACATCAATTCCACTATTTAAGGCATCTGCAACTTCTACAACGCTTTTTTCACCCATACCATAAATTAGCAAATCTGCACCGCTATCAAGCAAGAGTGATCTTTTAACTTTATTTGACCAATAATCATAATGAGATAGTCGTCTTAAACTACTTTCTATACCACCAACAATAATTGGTACATCCTTATATGTTTGTCTAATTAAATTACAATATACAATCGTAGCATAATCAGGTCTTTTGCCCATGACACCGCCAGGAGAAAATGCATCCACCGCTCTTCTTTTCTTAGAAACAGAATAATGGTTTACCATGGAATCCATGTTTCCACCCATAACTAAAAATCCAAGTCTGGGTTTACCAAGTATATTAATACTTTCTTTGTTTTTCCAATCTGGCTGAGAAATGATACCAACCTTGTAACCAAAAGATTCAAGGACTCTACTAATAATAGCATGTCCAAAAGAAGGATGGTCAACATATGCATCCCCTATAACATATACAAAGTCACATTCATCCCATCCTCTTTTTTTCATATCCTTTTTTGATATTGGTAAAAAATCTCTCATAAATCACCTATTCTAATAGTATTCATAAAAATAAAATAAATATTGATACTTTATAACTCTATACATCAAAGCAATCATATATTTCCGTAAAATCATAAATATATTTATCCGCTAAACTCTTTTTCATATTAACTTCTGACATTGAGAATTCATCATCAACAGCGATAACTCTCATACCTGCACTCTTTCCAGCCTTAATTCCTGAAACTATGTCCTCAAAAACAACACAATCCTCAGGATTTAAATCAGTTCTTTTGGCACACTCAAGATAAATATATGGGTCAGGTTTTCCTTTTAAAATCTCACTACCTGTAAGAACTACATCAAAGTAATCTCTTATTCCTGTACTATCAAGTGCAGCATCTGTAAGTTCAACTGAATTACTTGTTCCTATGGCCATTTTAATGTCTTTTCCTTTTAACATATTTAAAAAGTCCAAGACACCTTTTTTCAAGCCAACTTCATGCTTATATTTATCCATAGCCATCTCATTCCAGTCATCCTTCATCTTTTCAATATCATCTTCTATTTTAAATCTTTCCTTAAAATAATTAGCTGTCTGATGAAAAGACATACCTGCAATTTCTTTCTGCAATCCTTCAGGATATTCGCATCCAAATCTATTTAAATATTCTATGTCTATTGCTTTCCATAACCACATGGAATCAAGTATTGTTCCATCCATGTCAAAGAAAACACCTTTTATGTTTTTTAAATCCAAAGTACTATTATTCATTTTAATTTCCTATAAATCAAATTTTTATAATCAAATTAATACCTAATTAATTAACTCCCTGTGCTCTATAACCCTCAGATATAATATCAAGTTCTCTTGAAAATGTCTTAAGTTCATCAATTGTTGCTGTTGAATAAATCCTATAAAATTCATCCTGAATTTTAACGATTTCACGTTCATTTGCTACATTGAAAAGATTCTGTATGTTATTAAGAATCTCTGCAACTATATTAGCTTTAATCTGGAACTCATTCTGAGCATCCATGATTTCATTTCTAATGGCTGACATTTCACTATCAAGAGCTATAATCGCATCTGAAGCATTATGAAGTCTTTCCTTAATTTCAACAGGGATGTTCTTCTTATACTTATACTGAAGTGAATGTTCTACTGTTGACCAGAAATCCATCGCCATAGTTCTAATCTGAATTTCAACCTTAATATCCTTATTACCATCCATCGTTTGAACTGTATATAAAACTATCATATGATAACTTCTATAACCACTTTCCTTGATGTTAGTAATATAATCTTTTTCAGTAATAACTTGCATATCAGTACGTTGCTTTATAAGTTCAACAACTCTATCTATATCCTCAACAAACTGACAAATGATACGAAGACCAGCTATATCTTCTACATACTGATCTATATTTTCAAAAGTTGCATTCTTCTTTTGCATCTTTTCAATTATACTTGATAACTTCTTAACTCTTCCCGATACATGTTCAATAGGAGAATATAATCCCTTACTCCTATGTTCCTTAATAATATGGTTGAACTTAACTAATAATTCATCAACCGCAAGCTCATAAGGATTTAATTTTTCTCTCCATAATTTCGTTTCCATAATCTACCCCCATACGAGTACTCTTTGTACTTCCTTTCTAGTAAAATCTTTATCAAAACTATTGTTTATCAACTTATCTGTATTAATCTTAAATTCTTCTTCACTAAGTTGACTTTTCACAATACTATTAAACTTTTCCTCTGTCATATTTCTGCTACTTAGAACCCTTCTCTTTCGTTCATTAATTTCGCAGTACACATACCACACTTCATCGCACATACTTGTATAACCCGATTCAATTAAAAGTGCAGCCTCTATACAGATTAGTTTATTCCTTACATTACATATTTCATCAATAATTCTTCTTTGCACAATTGGATGAACAATACTATTAATGAGTTCTCTTTTACTCTCATCCTTATATATCACCCCTGATATATAAGCTTTATTTAATGAGCCATCCTCATTGTAACTCTCATCAGCAAATGCCTCCTTAATCTTACTAACGCACTCGCTATCATTAACCATGACATCTTTTGCAACATCATCAGCCTTAATAATATGTGCTCCATATTCTTCCTTTAAAATATCAAGCACAGCTGATTTACCGCTTCCAATGCCACCTGTAATTCCAACAATCATTTCATTTCCTCAAAAATTTATTTAATAATAAATACATTTAATAATAAATATATTTAATAATAAATATATTTAATAATAAACATATTTAAATATTCATAAAGTAGTTAGTTACATTTTACTACTAACTATTACTAATGAGCATCCAACCAGTTATCACCAGTATTTACTTCAACTTCCAAATCTACTGATAAACTAGCTGCACTCTCCATAGTATCTTTTAATAACTTACTAATTCTTTCTGCATCTTCCTTCTTACATTCAACTAATATTTCATCATGAACCTGAACTAGTATTTTTGCATCAAGACCACTCTTTCTTAATTCATCATAAACATTAATCATTGCAATCTTCATTATATCTGCAGCACTACCCTGTATAGGAGAATTCATTGCAATTCTTTCACCAAACTTAACTTGCATAAAGTTACTTGATTTTATTTCAGGAACTGGTCTGATTCTACCATACATAGTTTTAATATAACCTTTATCCTTAGCTTCAGTAATAAAATGATTTAAAAACTCTTCAATACCTGGATAAGTTTTAAAATATTCCTTTATGTATGTATCAGCTTCCTTACGTGAAATACCAATATTTTCACCAAGTCCAAAAGAACTGATACCATAAACAATACCAAAATTAACCGCCTTAGCCCTACTTCTAAGTTCCTTAGTAACTTCATCAAGTGGAACATTAAACACCTTTGAAGCAGTTATCTTATGAATATCCTCATCTTCTTTATAACTCTCAATTAAAACATCATCACCTGACATATGTGCAAGTATACGAAGTTCAATCTGAGAATAATCTGCATCAACAAATGCATATCCATCCTTAGGAACGAAGACCTTTCTAATAGCCTTACCTAATTCCATTCTAATTGGAATATTCTGAAGATTAGGATCATTACTACTAAGTCTTCCTGTTGCTGTAACAGTCTGATTAAACTTACCATGAATTCTTCCATCTTCTGCGATATAATTTGTAAGTCCGTCAGCATAAGTTGACTTAAGCTTTGTAAGACTTCTATATTCTAATATATCATTAACGAATGGATAATCAGCTGCTAACTTTTCTAAAACTGATGCATTAGTCGAATAGCCTGTTTTAGTCTTCTTACCACCAGGCATTCCCAACTTTTCAAATAATATAACTCCCAATTGTTTTGGAGAATTAATATTAAACTCTTCACCAGCTTCTTCATATATTTTCTTTTCTATGACTTCAATTGACTGAGCTAACTTTTCACTATATGAAACTAATTCTTCTCTTCTAACCCTTATTCCTTCTTTCTCCATATCATTAAGCACGAATAAAAGTGGTCTTTCAATATCTTCATATAGTTTTAACATACCAAGTTCATCCAGTTTTTTCTTGGCTTCCTTATATGCATGTGCACATACAAAACTTTCAAAGCATGCAAGTTTACAAACCTTATCTCTGTCACTATACATTAATTCCTTAATTTTATTTTTTCCGATAAGTTCTTCTCTTGCAGGTACATTTATACCTAGTACATTATTTGCAATTGAATCATATGTATATTCATTTTTAAGTGGATCCAAAAGATATGCAATAATTGATACATCATCAAACGACTTACTGCTATCCTTTATAGAAACACCATCTTCTTTATATTTAAAATCAATATCTTTTAAAAGATCCTTAACTGACATCGAAACAATATGTGTTTTATTAGAATCAATTTCAGCAAGTGATGAAAACACCATATCTTCAGTAACAAAATATTCAAATGGAATAAAGTACGCTTTATCACTTCCATCACATAAGGATAGCGCAACACTTTCTCCATTCTCTTTAATTATACTAATAGCTAATTCCTTTGATTTTTTCATCTTTTCTATAAGATCTACAACTTCATTAAAATCTGAAACCTCAGCAAATTCATAATTTACTTCGACCTCACTAGAATCAAAATCAAATCTTTGTAAAAACGATTTAAATTCAAAACGCTTCATGTATTCATAAGCATCCGCTGTATAGAAATTTATAATTTTTAAATCATCTATTTTATAATCAATTGGAACATCTCTTTTTATAGTTACTAAAAATCTTGAAAAATAAGCATCTTCCTTACCTTCAATAAGATTTGTCTTAGCTCTTCCATTTTTTAGTTCATCAATATGCTCATAAATACCATCTATAGATTCATATGTAACAATAAGATTCGTTGCTGTCTTTTCACCAATTCCTGCAACTCCCTTTATATTATCAGAACTATCACCCATAAGTGCCTTAACATCTATAAACTGTTTTGGTGTTACTTTATATTTTTCCAAAACATCTTTATCATAGTAATCTTCAACTGTTGTTACACCCTTACTTGTCTTAGGCATTGAAATTTTAACCTTATCTGATGCAAGCTGTAATAAATCTCTATCACCTGATACAACTGTAACTTCTAAACCTTCATTCTCAGCATCTAAAGAAAGTGTTCCAAGAATATCATCGGCTTCAAACCCAGCCATTTCAAATACAGATATATCCATGCTTCTTAAAACATCTTTAATAAGTGGAATCTGCTGTCTAAGTTCTTCCTGCATAGGTTTTCTTGTACCTTTATACTCTTCATACTTTTCATGTCTAAATGTCTTTGCATGTACATCAAACGCCACCGCGATATAATCAGGTTTTTCTGTATCACACACCTTAAATAATATGTTTAAAAATCCATATATAGCATTAGTATGAATCCCCTCAGAATTTGTAAAATCAGGGACTCCATAATATGCCCTATTCATAATACTATGTCCATCAAATAAAAGTAATTTTGCCATAACTAACCTTTCAAAATATAAAAAAATATATATCAAAAATCTAATCTTTAATTCTTTATTTTCAATAATTAAAACAACAGTCTTAAATAATTTAATACAATTAAAACACATGATACAACAAGAGAAAACTCTGCTATAAAGAACAAGGTTTTACTAAAAAAACGCACCTTATAATTTATATCAAAGTCCTCCCTATAATCATCAATGATTGTATTCAATTTACCTTCAAAGTCATAATCATACTGAGTTCCCTTTGCTTCGCTATCAAGACCACTAGCAACTGCATAATAGATTTCTAAATCATCCTTACAAGTTTCACAACTATTGGCATGCTCAACAAATTCTTCTAATGTTTTTTCATCATCTATTTTATTGTCTAAAAAATCATTTATATGAATATGAAACTCTCTACAATCCATCTGTTTTTCCTCTAAATAAAGTTAAATTTCCACTACTAAATTTTACCATATTTTAAGCTTTCTTTCAAACATTTGACATATCAGCAAATAAATGGTATCATTTATAAGTCGTTGATTTGCGGATGTGGCGGAATGGCAGACGCAGCAGACTCAAAATCTGCCGGGGGTGACTCCGTGAGGGTTCGAGTCCCTCTATCCGCATAAAAGGCTTATGCATATGCATAAGCCTTTTTTCTATCTATTAATAATTGATATTATATAAATAATGAATATTTCCATCTAGCGAATAATCTTTAAGAGCAAAATATGTTTTATATTTCTTTATTTGTAGTCCTTCCATCTCTGTGACAGAACCTGTCCCCATCATATAACCATTTATTGAAGTTCTACTTAAAATAGTTCCTGTAGAATTTATTTTATATATATATTTTCCTTGACTTTGTCCCTTACTTCTTGATTCACTCACCAATAAAATCTGCTTGGCATTATTAATTTCTAATCCCTGATTCGATCCATATCTTAAATCATCTTCTGATAAATCACCTGGGACATACTCAAATGATGAAATACATGCTGATTTAATCTTATCATCTGTACATGGTAGATACTTTGTATCTACATTTTCATCTAAAGCATCATTAACTGCTTTTGCATCATATATGGAAAATCTTGTTTTATAATAACTTCTAACCTCTTCGTCATCTATCTGATAAGTTCTTGCCCATATCAGCAAATACTTTTTATCTGTTGATAATGCTGCTTCAACTCTTCTAATTGGACCAATTGAAGTTCCAAGTTCATTAGCATAACTGATAGAAGATAATCTTTCACAGGATTTATAATCAACTATTTTACCTGGAACAAATTCCACTCTTGCAAGTTGGGTGCTCCAATTATAATCTTCATCAGACCCCTTACATCCAATCCAAAAATATGATTTATCTTTATGTGAAAAATATTCCAATACTTGACTATGACCAAAGTTATTTAAAATCATCCTAGATGCATTTGAAGCATCTATTACATTTCCATCCTTTGGTAGCTCTACTCTTGAAATATATAATATATTCTCTAGTCGCTGAATATAAAATAAATAATTATCACCTAAATAAGATTTCTGAATTGCTGGTTCATACACTTCCTCTCCTAGTGTAATCCCAGAAATATTAATTATTTTATACTCATACTTCAAATTATCCCCATTTATATTTGAGGTAGAATATCTAATAACAGTATCTCCTCCATCATCAACTTTAATGGATTTAACGCTCTCGTTTCTAGTATAATCATACTTTTCATAGAATTCAGGCTCTTCATCATAGAAATTTTCATTATACTTTTTTTCTTTGAGCAAAGCTTTAATTATTCCTTCTTCAAAAAATTGCTGAGCTCGTAATACCAATGAATCTTTAAAAATTCCTAAAAGAAATACCAAAATAAAGGCTATAAATATAGCCACCCTTCTCCTATTATTTTTCAAAGAAACCTCCTCGTAAAAACCTAATACCCATAAGTGATTCATTCTTTCCCCACATAAAAATCACTATATTAAGTGTACCCCATTCTAAGACTAAAATCAACAAAAAACAGGTGATAAATAATAATTTATCACCTGTTTTCCAACCTTTCACATAATCCTTTTGTATTCATGCTCTTAGTTCTAAAATAATTAAAGGCAAACGAAATAATCTCATTTGCCTTTATGTATTATCTTTAGATATTTATTTGTTAGCATTAACACTAATTATTTGCTAAGAAATTCATGTATTCCCTTAGCACCAACTTTTCCAGCTTCCATAGCAAGAATAACTGTTGCAGCACCTGTAACAGCGTCACCACCCGCATAAACGCCTTCCTTAGTTGTCTTACCATTCTCATCAGCAATGATACATTTCCATTTATTGATATCAAGACCTTCTGTTGTAGAAGAAATAAGTGGGTTTGGACTTGTTCCAAGTGACATGATTACTGTATCAACATCAATAACATAATCAGAACCTTCAATTACAACAGGTCTTCTTCTTCCTGATGCATCTGGTTCACCAAGTTCCATCTTAACAACCTTCATGCCTGTAACATCACCATTTTCATCACAAATGATTTCTGTTGGATTTGTAAGAAGGTCAAAAATGATACCTTCTTCTTTTGCATGATGTACTTCTTCAGCTCTAGCTGGAAGTTCTTCTTCTGATCTTCTATATACAACATGAACTTCTGCACCAAGTCTCTTAGCTGTTCTAGCAGCATCCATTGCTACGTTACCACCACCGACAACTGCAACCTTCTTACCAGGTACGATTGGTGTATCATATGAATCATCAAATGCCTTCATAAGGTTACTTCTTGTTAAATATTCATTAGCAGAGAATACACCATTTGCATTCTCACCTGGAATATTCATGAATTTAGGAAGACCTGCACCTGAGCCGATAAATACAGCACTGAAACCTTCTTTATCCATAAGTTCATCTATTGTAACAGACTTACCGATAATAACATTAGTTTCAATCTTAACACCAAGTCTCTTTACATTTTCAATTTCAGCTTTTACTACTTTTTCCTTAGGAAGACGGAATTCTGGAATACCATAAACAAGTACACCACCTGCTTTATGTAAAGCTTCAAAAATAGTTACTTCATAACCAAGTTTTGCAAGGTCTCCAGCACAAGTAAGACCTGATGGACCTGAACCGATAACTGCAACCTTTTTGCCGTTAGTTGACTCTGGAGCCTGAGGATAAATCTTATTCTCTCTAGCCCAGTCAGCTACGAATCTTTCAAGTTTACCAATTGAAACAGCTTCACCCTTGATGCCTCTTACACATACGCCTTCACACTGTGTTTCCTGTGGACATACACGACCACAGATAGCTGGAAGAGCTGATGATAACCCAATAATTTCACTTGCCTTCTTGAAGTCACCATTCTTAACCTGTTCAACAAATGCTGGAATGTTAATGTTTACAGGACATCCCTGTACACATCTTGCATTCTTACAGTTAAGACATCTACTTGCCTCTAATTTAGCTTCTTCTTCATTATATCCTAAACATACTTCTTCAAAGTTAGTAGCACGAACCTGTGGGTCCTGTTCTCTAACTGGAATCTTCTTAAACATATCCATTACTTGTCACCTCCGCAGTGTCCACATCCACCATGATGTGTATCTCCTTCTTCTAAAGCAAGCATCTTTCTGCCTTCTTCAGTCTTATATATACGCTGTCTCTTCATAGCGCCATCAAAGTCAACTAAGAAACCGTCAAACTCTGGGCCATCAACACATGCGAATTTGATTTCATCTCCAACCTTAACACGGCAAGCACCACACATACCTGTACCATCAACCATGATAGGGTTTAAACTAACAATTGTAGGAATATCAAGTGACTTAGTAAGTAATACAACGAACTTCATCATAATCATAGGACCAATTGCAACACAAACATCATACTTATTTCCAAGTTCTTCTACTAAGTACTTAATCGTATCAGTAACCATACCACTTCTACCATATGAACCATCATCAGTAGTAACATAAAGGTTACCTGCAACTGCTTCCATCTCTTTTTCTAAGATAAGGATTTCTTTTGATTTAGCACCAACAATAACATCACAGTCAATTCCATTTTTATGTAACCATTTAACCTGTGGATATACTGGAGCTGTACCAACACCACCAGCTACAAATAAAATCTTTTTATTTTCAGCCTTAAGTTTATCAGCACCTTCTAAAATAAGTTCAGAAGGTCTACCTAATGGGCCTACAACGTCCATCATGCTATCACCAGTTTTTAACGTTGCCATCTTCTTAGTAGATGCACCAACAACCTGGAATACTATTGTAACTGTACCATTCTCCCTGTCATAATCACAAATTGTAAGTGGAATTCTCTCTCCCTTTTCATCCATCTTTACAATTAAGAATTGTCCTGGAAGACATGATGAAGCAATTCTAGGTGCTTCAATATCCATCAAAACAATATTCTCATTAAGAGATTCTGCCTTTAAAATCTTATACATTTCATTTTCCTTTCAATCTAACGATTTCTACATTTCTATAGACTTAATAGTCTCATAAAAACCTGTTATTCCCCTACAAAATAACAGGTTTTATAAACTTATTCTTTTGAGATGCTATAGTTGCCACTGCTACCTTTAGCGCCATAAACTTTACCATTATTACCACTATCACATCCTACTGCATATAGACCTGAGAAAGTTGAATTTCCATCTGCATCCTTATGTTCAACTTCAATAATGTAATAATGAGTATATTTCTTTGATCCATCATCATTAGTCGATTCATTAGTCTGAATACCCTTTGATGTTACATATGTTATAGAGCCATCTTCTTTATATAACTCTTCACTATCAAGTTTTCCGTTGTTAGCTAAATATGAAACTAATATACTCTTAGCATTATCATATGAGCATGCGAACTGTGGCTTAAATAAATAAACTCTTGTTACAATTTCACTTGCAACGCCGCCCTCATTATAAGCGATAAATCTATAAATACTATTGCCTTCTGGAATAGTAATCTTATCACTCTTAGCATACTTCTTAGACTTCTTACTTGGTTCTGTACCATCCTCAGTATAATAAACTGTAATTCCATCAGGTACTTCCACTGTTAACTCAGTCTCATCAGTATACTCACCTGAATCAGGTGTAATATTAGGTGGATCTGTAGTTCCTTTTTCAATTACATATTCTGCTTCAAGAACTTCACTAACACTACCATCTTTAGATACAGCAAATGCTTTAATCTTATAAGTTCCGTTTTTCTTAAACTTAAACTTATTTTCATAAACATCACTACTTGTAGTAGGATCCGTACCATCTAAAGTATAATAAATCTTTGAACCTTCAAGTGATGATAAGGCAACTGAAATTGACTTATTATAAATACCTGGTTCAATAGACGGAACTGGTTTAGCAGAGTCAAAGTTCTTTAACGCATTCTTAACCTTACTATTTTTAGCCGAATCTATAAGTGGCTGAATCTTATCAGAATTTCCAGTATTTTGGTATAGCAATATCAACGCCTCATAATATGAAACATTACTATCATCAATACTAATAAGTTTCTTTAATATCTTAATCTGTTCAGATTCCTGTCCATCCATCTGCTGGTAGCATCTCCACATACCTTCATATGCTTTAATCTGTTCTTCCTGACCTGATGCATACCTAGATGCTTTATTATACATATTAATTGCAGCTTCATATTCCGAGTTATCTTCATACTTATAACCTTTGTCATAGAAATTATTAAACTCTTCTTTATCACTGGATTTTATAATCAATGTAGAAACACCATATACAATTCCCGCAAGAGCAAGGACAACAAGTAAACCAATCAAGATTTTTACATACTTATTACTGAATGCACTCTTCTTACGTTTCTTATTATCACTTCCACCATTAGTTTTTCTAGCATTTGTACTTGGCTTTCTGTTCTGTGGCTTTCTACCATCATTTCTAGAATTTCTAGGTTTTCTTGCAGATTCATAAATATCATCATCGTCATCATATGGCGTACTATAATTATCTTCAGAATCTGGCATTTCATAATCATCGTCGAAATTATTATTGTATCTATTATTAACAACATTATCAGTACGATAATTCTCTCTGGTTCGAAATCTTCTAAATTCTCCTGATGAAAGCTCACCTAAATCCTCTGTATCACCAGATGCTAAAGCCTGCTCATCATCATATGGAACATCTAACTCACCAATTGTTGCATCTAAATCATCATCATAATCATCGTATTCATCAAAATCATCTAAATACACTGGTTTATTATCAACAATTGGAGAACCACATCTCAAACAAAATGTTTGACCTGGTCTATATTCCTCACCACATTTTTTACATCTCATGGTGTATTCTCCTTTATAATGTTCTTCCCGTATTGTAACAACTTTAAACACTTTCCTATTCGTATAAACAAAAAGCTGTGTGTAAAAATGCGCCTATTACCGCATATTCACACACAACTATACCATAAATCCATTATATTTTCAATCATATATTCTATAATCTACTAAATACACATCCACAATAATCCTGCCTATATAAATCATATTCTTTAGATAACTCAATTGACCTTTGATATCCGCCTTTTTTCTTAAAATCCGAATTCAAAAATCTAATATCTAATTGTTTTGCAAATTCTTCTCCTATTTCATTAAGCCAGTCAGCATTTTTATGAGGACTAATTGAAAGAGTTGTTGTAAAAAAATCAAATCCCTTTTCCTTAGCATACAAAGCTGTTTTTTCAAGTCTTAATTTATAACACTTATAACATCTTTTTCCGCGTTCAGGTTCATTCTCCAATCCCTCTGCAATTTCATAAAACTCGTTATTATTGTATTCTGGAACCACAATTTCAACATCATCACTAAGACCGTTAAATTTTAATAACTTATATAATTCCGCAACTCTTTTATTAAATTCCTCTTCCAATGAAATATTTGGATTATAATAAAATAATGTAATTTTAAAATAATTTGCTAAATACTCTAAAACATAACTACTACATGGTGCGCAACAACTATGCAACAACAAAGTCGGTCTATCTTGCTTACACTCTGTATTAATTATATTTTCTAGTTCCAACTGATAATTTCTTTTATTCATTATTTTTCCTTAACATATACTGCTGTTCCAAAAGGTTCTAATAAGCCATTCTTTTCTCCAATCATAACTTCTATCCCCTCAATAAGATCTTTATTTAGTTTAGCAACATAATTATTATGATTTAAGAAGAATATGTATGTCTTGTCTTTCCCTTTCCTTGTAACAACTTCTATTCCTCTATCTAATTCCTTATATTTAACTTCGATTTTTGCCTGAAGAAGCATACTATAAATAAGTTTATTAAGTAAATTATCATCAAGCTCACAACCTATATAATACACCAAGCCCTTACCATAATTATTTATACTAATTGCCGTTTCACCACTATAGTAATTATTTGTATATACACCAACACGCTCCGCTTCCTTAGTTGTAATAATATCAGCAAATAACTTTCCTTTACCACTATACTGTCCCAAATCAATCGTAACTTCTGTTTCTCTTAGACAGTCATATTCATTTATCTCTATACCAGTCATCTCTGATAACAAACCTGGTAATTCACAATCACTAACACAGATGTTATTTTCATCCTTAACACCACTTCTATACGTAAAGCACATATGTCCACCATTTTTAACATATTCATCAAAATGCTCTTTAACTTCTGGCTTAAGAATATATTGTAATGGGGCAATCACAAGCTTATACTTTGAGAAATCAGCCATTTCAGATACCATATCTGCTTCAATTTTCAAATCATATAATGCTCTATAATAATCTGCCAAAACACCTACGTATGAAAGATCAGGATTATGTGGCTGTATATTAAGTGCATGATAATTATCATAAGAATACACTATTGCAACCTTTGCATCCGATTCTAAATCTTTTATTTCATCCAACAATTCATCATATCTATTAATAGTGTATTTAATTTCATCATATCTTCTGCCTGGTTTTCCACTATGTGGTAAAATACCATGCCAAAATTGCTCTGTACCAAATGTAGCCGTTCTCCATCTAAAATATGTAATCTTATCAGCACCATGAGCAATTGCCTGCGCAGTCCAAAGTGATAACTGTCCAGGTGCAGGAGTTCTCCCCATAATATTCCAGCCTGTAGGACCAGCCTGTTGTTCCATAATCCAGAAATTCTTGTTTTTAAAACTTCTCATAAGTTCAAGAGTCTGAGCTAGGAATGCATTATCCTCATGTGGCATTTGTAAATAAAATCCACCTGGATACTGATCATGGCAAACGAAGTCTAAATCAGCGGCCAAATCATAATAATTTACCTTATCAGCAAAGCCCATACAATTATGTGTAATAAACTGATTCTCACTATACTGCCTAATAATATCTATCTGCGCTTTTGAAAAATCAACAATCAAATCAGAACAAAATCTTTTAAAATCAAGTTCAGTTGATGGATTTTTACCTGCCGCAGTATGAGCAGGAAGAAATACTTCACTAAAATCATTATACTCCTGACTCCAAAATGCACATCCCCAAGCTTTATTAAGATTATCAACAGTCTTATATTTCTCTTCTAACCATTCTATAAAAGCCTGTCTGCATGAATCACAATAGCATAAATCACCATGACCATTACCAAATTCATTGTCAATCTGCCAACCAACAACATTTTTATTATGTCCAAATTCCTTGGCCATTTCAGTCACTATTTTCTTAACATACTCTCTATATGTTTTATTTGACTGACAATCATGATGTCGACCATTAAAAGTAACTCTTACACCCATGTCATTAACCGGAAAAATCTCTGGATGCTTATTCATAAGCCATGCTGGTGGTGCTGCAGTTGGTGTGCCAATAATACAACTTATTCCTGCATCAGCGAACTTATCAACAACATCATTTAGCCACTTAAAATCATATTGTCCTTCAATAGGCTCCATCTTATGCCACGAAAACTCAGCAAGTCTAACATAAGATATACCAATATCTTTCATAAGACTTATATCCGTCTCAATTCTTTCTTCATCCCAATGTTCAGGATAATAACATACTCCAAAATTTCCCATTTCTCTTTCTCCATCCTTTTTAATAAATTATCTCTTATATATATATTTAAATATAGGACTTGCAAGCGCAAGTCCTATATTATAAACTATAATCTTGTCAAATCTTCTTCTGCGAAAAGACCAACAATTAAAACTAATACCATAGTTGAAATAATATCACCATAGTATGTTTTATCTCTCATAGCATTTCTACTTCTAAGCTTATATTTACAATAATCATAAATATAAACTGCAATCATAATCATAAGTCTATCAAATGTATCCATCATAAGATTGCTAAAGTTTGGTAATTTCTCAGCATATTTTGCTGCTTCTAAAACATCATAAACAATATTTGTCATATCTCCATCAACAGAAGTTAACAATCCCATCATGGCTATGTTTCCATACCATCTAAAGTCATACTTATTAGACTTAAATGTCATATAAGAAATTCTAGCTCTCTTAGCAAGTTCCATCGGATCACCTTTAACCATAAATAAGGCATTTACCAATGTCTGAAGAATATTTCCACCACCAACTGTTGACTTAAGTTCTGATTCAAGAATTCTCATATGTCTCGGAATTTCATCAAGTGTAAAGTCTGAACAAGCAATTGTAGCAAGACCAAGATAATTATCTATACAGGTATTCATAGGATGTAATTTACCAAATACGTAGTAAATATCCTTAAAATGTTCAACAATTATATCCATATCCGCTCTATTAATATTATCAGCTAAAAGAACAGATGTACAAACTAATTGTTCTGAACCAGTAAACTTCTTTGAACGAAGTAACTGATATGTATAATCAAATTTATCAAATGTAAACTCCTGATCATCAACACCCATAAGCATTGTTGCAATATAAGGACTTATTTCACCTCTGAAAAATGAGAATGCACCAGTATGTTCAATAATATACTGTTTCATATCTTTATATTTTTCCACATCTGGCTCGATATTTGTTATAACGCACATAAATGAACAAATCATCTTACAAATCTGTGGTTCCCAACGCATTTCATCTTTAAAACTCTCTGCATACTTATCAAGCTTATCAATCAGGCTTTTAACCCCTTGCTTCATCTTTTTTACCTTTCCTTCCTTTATTTATGATATGGTTCATTGCATATAATCCTAAAACCTCTATATAACTGTTCTAAAAAAATCACCCTCATAAGCTGATGTGGAAAAGTCATCTTCGAAAAACTTAATGCATAATCAGATTTATCCGTAACCATCTTTGATAACCCAAGCGATCCACCTATAACATATGTTATATTACTCTTTCCACTCACCTGTAATTGTTGTATTTTTTTAGCATGTTCTTCCGATGTAAGATTTTTACCATCTATCTCTAAAGTTATAAGATAAGTATTATCCTTAATATGACTTAAGATTCTCTTACCTTCCTTATCCTTTATAATCTCTTCCTCACGTTCTGAAAGAGACTCTGAAGTTTTTTCATCGGCAACTTCCACAATATTCAAATCACAATATTTTGAAAGTCTTTTAACATATTCCCCCACCGCATCACGATAAAACTTTTCTTTTATTTTTCCAACCGTAATTAACGTAATTTTCATATTTTAAAAATATTCTATCTAAAAACAAAACTTATTATTTCTATCTAATTTCAGGCAATTCAGAAACCAACTCTCTGAATGTTTTCCAATCACCCTTTTTAAAATCAGTAACATCAATATTCTGCTTATTAATAAGACATTCATCTATCAAAAACACATCAATGCCTAATTTCAAAGCACACATATCTTCAGTCACATCATTACCAACCATCATGCATTCATCAGCAGTTACACCAATCATCTGTAAAATCTTACGATAATAATTTAAGTTTGGTTTACAAAAACAACTGTTTTCCATAGACGTAATTAATTCAAAATCATTCTCATCTAAATCAGCCCATCTGATTCTTTCAATCATAGCTTCCTCTGGAAAAACTGGATTAGTTGCAACCACTAATCTATAACCTTTATTTTTTAGCATACGAACACATTCCTTCGCTAGTGGTGTGGCTGTAGTATTAAGCCTTGTAACGAAGAAATCTTTTCTATAAAAGTTTTCAAACTCTTTTTTAAATAATTTCAAATCCCCTTTTGAAATAGGATTCCCATCATCTGAAATACTTCTTGAAAAAGTATTCCAAAAACATTCATCATTAGTAAGAAAACCATCATTAGCCATCATTGCATCAATACCCTGAAGCATAGCATGTCTAAGGCTTTCAGCCGAAACTCCCAATCTTGAAAATCTACCAGTTACAGCCTTAAAGAATGTATCAGTAAATCCTCTCGTATCCATTGGAAGTAACGTTCCATCAAGATCAAAAAGAATAGTGTTCATATATTTATACGTCCTGTAATTATTCGTCCCAGTTATGATATACCTGCTGAACATCATCATCTTCATCAAGTAAATCAATAATCTTATTTAAATTTTTAATTGCTTCTTCATCAGTAAGTTCTACATAATTCTGAGGAATCATAGTAACTTCTGCTTCCATCATAGGAACACCTAATCCTTCAATTGCTTCTCTTACTGTTGAGAAATCCTCAGGTGTAGTATAAATTTCATAAGCTTCATCTTCCTCAACGAAATCTTCAGCTCCTGCATCAAGTGCAGCCATCATCAACTCATCTGCATCCATGTCCGTTTCTGACTTATCTATAATAATCTGACCCTTCTTGTCAAACATGAATGATACACAACCTGGTGTACCAATGTTTCCGCCACCCTTTGTAAAAGCATGACGAACGTTAGCTGCTGTTCTATTTTTATTATCTGTAAGTGTATCAACAATAATTGCGATACCGTTAGGACCATATCCCTCATAAGTAATTACTTCGTAATTTACAGCACTTGCTTCACCTGCAGCTTTTTTAATACCTCTTTCAATTGTATCATTAGGCATATTATTAGCTTTAGCTTTAGCAATTACGTCTCTAAGTTTTGAATTATTAGCTGGATCTGCGCCGCCTTCTTTAACTGCTACGGCAATTTCCTTACCAATAATAGTAAACATCTTACCCTTAGCTGCATCATTTTTTTCTTTCTTATGTTTGATATTCGCAAATTTTGAATGTCCTGACATCGTTTTTCCTTTCTCATACACTTCTTGTATTTTTGAATTATTATTTTATCAATATACTCATAAAGCATTTATCTTTATAAGACATTTATCGTAGATTTGCGTTGTATTCACTATTCTTCTTCATCGTCTTCACTTACTTCATCAATTGTAAGCTTGACCTTTGATATCATCTTGTCCTTAACTTCAAGAACATTATAATGATATCTATCAATATCTATGATTGGCTTTTCATCTTCTTTTGGGATTCTGTCTAACTGTGCAATCAAATAACCATTAAGTGTTTCAAAATCCTCATCGCCAAAATCAATTCCAAGTTTAAGATTGATTTCATATAAAGGAGTTTCACCATCTATCTCATAAGTATTTTCACTTAATTTAACAATATTCACAGTAACTTCATCATATTCATCAAAAATGTTACCAACTATCTCTTCAAGAATATCTTCCATTGTCACAACACCGGACACCTGACCATACTCATCAATAACAACTTCAAGGTGAATCTTCTTCTGTTGCATTTCCTTAAAGATATCCTGGATTTTTCTTGTTTCCGGAATATAAACAGCTTCACGAAGCAAGCCTTCTATATCCTTTAACTTATTACTTCCCATGCCCTTTTTCTCTTTAAATAAAAAGGCATCTCTTAAATAAAGTATTCCGATTACGTTATCCATATCTTCATCATAAACCGGAAATCTTGAATGACCATCAGTTAAAATCATCATGGCTGTTTCATCCAATGTCATGTCTGCATTAATTGCAATAACATTCTTTCTATGAGTCATAATGTCTTTAGCTTCCTTGTCATCAAGTTCAAAAATATTAGCAATCATTGTTGCTTCAGAAGCCTCAATGTTTCCCTGTTCATGGCTTTCATTAACCATGGAGACAATCTCTTCTTCTGTTACGTTATCATTCTTTTTACCTGTTAACCAATCTACAAAACTGGGCCCTGGTTTCATTAATAAAATCCCTTCCTTTTCCCTTGTTTATTTCTATATCTGTAACTTCTAAAAGGACCTGCTATAATGATAACATAGTCCAATGTATAGTATATCATCTTATTTATATTAGGTCAAATATCACTACATCATGTATGGATCATCGAAATAATCCTTCATGCATACAACTTCACCATTTCTATAATACACTCTTGGAATTCTCTTTCCTAAATCACAAACAAACTCATAATTAAATGTGCCTGCAAGTTCACTTAACTCCTCGACTGTAATTTCTTCATTACCATCTTTACCAATAAGTGTAACCAAATCACCTTCATGAGCATCAACATCAGTAACATCAACCATCATCTGATCCATACAAACTCTTCCAACGATTGGCGCACGCTTACCGCCTATAATTACATATCCCTTATTTGAAAGATTTCTTTTATATCCATCTCCATATCCTATCGGAAGCGTAGCAATCTTAGTTTCCTTAGTAGCAACAAATGTACTACCATAACTAATTCCTGTACCAGCTTCAACAGTCTTTATATATACAATGTGAGTATATAAAGAAAGAGAAGGTTTTAATTTAGCTCTACTTTTATCTACATCTTCTGATGGATATAATCCATATAATGCAATTCCTGCTCTAGCCTGATTAAAAATATCCTCATCAAAATCAATTAATGCGGCACTATTGTAAATATGTTTAATAGGGATTTCAACATTCCTATCTTTTAATTTACCAATCATCACTTTAAATCTTTCAAGTTGGTTATTTGCACTAGTCTTATCCTTTTCATCTGATGCAGCGAAATGCGTAAATATACCTTCTATCTCAATATTTGGCAAATCGTTAATCTTCTTGATAATATCTGCAGATTCATCATTATCAAGAAATCCAATTCTACCCATACCAGTATCAATTTTAATATGTATTTTAGCTACTTTTCCAACAGCTTTTGCAATATCTGATATTTCCTTAGCTGTTTCATATTTAAAAATAGCTGGTCTGATTTCTTCTAAAATCATTGTTTCAAACTGACTTGAATGAACAAATCCAAGCACATAAATTGGCTTAGTAATATTATGTTTTCTTAAATTAAAGGCTTCCTCTATAGTTGCAACAGCGTATGCTTCCACTTTATCTGCAACTGTTTTTGCAATTGGAACAGCACCGTGTCCATATCCATCTGTTTTAATAACAGCAACAAGACCTGTGTTCTCACCTGCATTTTCCTTTAAAACAGATATATTATCATAAATATTATCCAAATTAATTTTAATGTAATTTCTGTAATACTTATCTAAATTTTCCATTATCACTACGGTTATTACCGTCCTCCTTAAATCTATATAATTATAAATTATCTTTCATCATTAAAACTTCACTTATATTTTCAAGAATATCTCTTGCCATTAAAGATGCACTTCCTAGTTTTTCCTTAGCATAATCTCCAGCAAGTCCATGGATATATACTCCAAGTGGTGCAACAATATCTCTATTAGCGCCAATACACATTAGTCCTCCTATTATACCACTTAAAACATCTCCACTTCCAGCAGTAGACATACCTTCATTTCCAGATACATTAATATAATTATCACCTCTAGAAGTTGCAATAATTGTATTTGCATCCTTAAGAACAATCGTCGTATTATAAGTATCTCTAAAAAAAGTCGCCATTTCAAATGGTGAATCTGAAATTTCAGATATATCTCTTTTTATAAGCCTACTCATCTCACCCATGTGTGGAGTAAGAATACAATTTTCATGAAGTTTCTCTATATATCTTTCATCGCTAGCTATTACATTAATAGCATCTGCATCTATGACTATGTTCTTACCTGATTCCAAAGCCATCTCAACTAAAATAGCACTATTATCATCCGTAGAAATCCCCGGTCCAATAACAATACAATCATACTTATCAAGCGCTTCTTCAATCTTTGAATATTCACATTCATCTCTTAAATCATTATATCCGGTAAATACAGCTTCTGGTAATTTATCCTTAAGAACATCAATATTCTCATACGAAGTAACTATATTAACAAGCCCTGCACCCATTCGATAAGCTGCCATTCCTGTAAAGAAAGCCGCCCCACTCATGTCTTTAGAACCTGCAATAACAAGTAATTTACCATAAGTTCCCTTGTTAGATCTTTCAATCCTATCAGGAATCAATTCTAAATCTTTACTAGTTATAATGTAATTATCTCTAATTTCTAAATCTTCACTCTCATAATTAGCAAATACTTCTTCCGTATCCAAAAATCCAATATCCTTCTTAATCAGTTCACCAACGTACTTTTTACCTGGATACGCGATTTGCCCAATCTTATATTCACCAAATGTCACTGTAACAGTAGCATTAATGCAAGTACCTAGGATTTCTCCATTATCAGCACAAATTCCTGACGGTATGTCTATTGCATAAACATCACTATCACACTCATTAATCATTCCTATAATATCAAAATATAAACCTGACACTTGTCTATCAAGACCTATTCCAAGAATTGCATCAACTATACAGTCATTTGCTGAAAATAGTTCTTCTAAATATTCTTCGTCAAGATTATCCTCATTAACGAAATCTATTATTTCAACACCAATTTTTCTTGCAATATCAAGTTGTAATTTAAATTCAGTTGTTCCCTCACTCTTGCTAATCAAAAGCACAGTAACATTCTCTCCATTTTGATAAAGCATTCTAGCAAGCGCGACTCCATCTGCACCATTATTACCACTGCCACATACAATCAAATAATTATAATAATTATTCTTTAGTTCATTAAACACACATAAAGCAGCCTTTTCCATAAGAACCAGTGATGGGATTCCTATTTCATTAATGGTAACTTCATCTATAAACTTTGCCTCTTTGCCAGTTATTACTCTCTCCATATATTACACCTCATGCAATATTCCTGTATCAATTTATTCATTTCTACTTGCAATAGCAAATGCAACCGAAGTATCCTTAGTATTAGAAATCGTAACGTAAACATCCGTAACTCCTAGTTCATCTGCTCTTTTTTTAGCACCCTCATATAAATTTACATAGGGTTTACCAAGTTCATCTCTTAAGACCTCAATATCTCTTAATCTAAACTCTCTAAACCCTGTTCCAAGTGCCTTTGATACAGCCTCTTTTACTGCAAAATTGTCCGCCAGCATATAAATCCTGCTGCCGGACATATCAATTTCGCTATCTGTATAAACCTTTTTAATAAAGCTTATTTTCTCGCACGCTTTCTTAACTCTATTAACTTCGATAATATCAGTTCCTATACCAATAATCATCTATTCTCTATTTCTCCATAATTATATGCAAGCTTCATAAGACTTTCTGATAAATGAACATTCTCAACAATAACATCATCTGGAAGTTCTAAATCTGTATGTGCGAAATTCCAAATGGCCTTAATGCCACACGCAACAAGCGTATCAGCAATCTTAGTAGCCTGTTCTTTAGGAAGTGTTAAAGCAACAATATCAATCTTGTTATTATTTAAATAATTTTCAAGACCATCAATATCTAACACTTCAACATTTCTAACTATCTTTCCAATCACTTCTGGATTTTTATCAAATAAGGCAATAACCTTAAAACCACGTTTTTCAAAATTAGCATAGTTTGCAATAGCTTGTCCTAAATGTCCAGCTCCAATAATTACCATGCTATGATCTTTATCAAGATTAAGAATCTTACCTATCTCGTCATAGAGATATGAAACATTATATCCATATCCTTGCTGACCAAACCCACCAAAATTATTAAGATCCTGTCTAATCTGTGATGCAGTAACATGCATTCTTTCTGATAAATCCCCCGATGAGATACGTTCAATGCCTTCTTCTTTTAATTCACCCAAATATCTGTAATACCTTGGTAATCTACTGATTACGGCTTTTGAAATACTCTTCATATTAAGCACCTTCTACCTTCCTGCAAATCTAAAAATTACTAGTATAATTATAGTAAAGATATTCGCGATTGTCAAATTATTATCAGTATAAAACTCCCTGCATAAACAGGGAGTTTTTTAATACTATATAGAATTAATTCTCTTTTTCCATAGTGAATCACTCCAATCAATTGTATCAAAACAACTCTCGAGTAATTCCATGTATTTCTGTAATTTCTTCTTAATGTGTGGACACTTAAGGAATGAATCCTGATCATATGTATCCGTTGCCAATACTTCTATAATTCTTGCTCTATCTTCTGTAGAATATGTTTTCGCGTAATCATCATAGAAATATACATTATCATATGATTCATTACCAAATAAAGCTGACATGTATAAATAATCACCTGTAATTGAATCAAATGTCTGGTTACCACTTTCATCAATATACTCATTACGATATTCAAATCCATTTGGATTTAACTTACTCCACATTCCATCATCTAAGAATCCTTCATACTCAAGTTTTCTATCTATCATATGAGTAATCTCATGAGCGATAGTAGAAATCTGCATCATCTGTGTAATATCAATTACAACAATCTGAGTATTATTAGTAGCAACACCCGTAAATGCCAAAACTCCAGCAGGAATTCCGCCAGAATCAGCAGCCATAATTGAGCCAGTAAGGTGAATATAAATACCTTTTACATTACCATAATCAAGCTGTCTAAAGAATCCCTTTGGATACATTGATAATACTGTTTCAAGTGAATTTAAACCAGCTTCAATCTGACCACTATCAGTACACCTATTAGTAATATATGAACCATAATTTGTTTCAGCATCATCACCGAAATAAATATATACACCATACTCATCTTCAAGTTCATTAGCTCTCTGTCTAAGTGCATCTGCTGTCATCTGCTTTTCAGTAAATTCAAATGGATTCTTAGCAGTAAAAGTATGCTTCTGTGTTTTACCTTTTTTCAAGTTCCATAAGTATAAATTACTAATACTATTTCCACTATTCACTGAGAATAATAAAGAATCATCAATAACCGCATCACTTGTTACACTTACTTTCTTTGATGAGCCGTTACATAATTTTGTAATACTCTTTGGTATAGACTTTCTTACTCTGATATTTGATTTCTTATCATATAAGTAGATACCTGGAACATTATTTTTATCATAATTTAACTCATAATATCTACCATCACCATATTCTTCAAAGTACTCATCGTACTTATCCATAGTATATTTATTTATAACATTGTCACCCGGATCAATATCCATGTATATCTTTTTACGTTCAAATGGAGAAACTGCTTCAATCTGAACATATTTAAGTTTATTATAAGAAATAAGTTTAGCTGAAGAATATTTTTCTCTTAACAACTTAAAGTTATATTGTAATTTGCCTTTAGCTGTAACCTCATAAAATGCCATCTTTGAATTATCAAATACAAAAGGTTTTCCGTTATAAGCAAATACTTCTCCACTACCGATTTTTGAATAACTAGCTTCTTTATCCAAATAATCTGGTGCATATATTCTCTTATTAGTTTCATCACTAAAAATCAAATCCTCTAAAGATATGACTTTTAATCCACCTTTTCCACCACCATCTTTAACGTTAAATTTATATTCTTCATCCGACATCTTATTAGTATCTAAAAGATACTCCTTAACAATGTACTGCTTTATTACTCCACCTTTTGAATGCGAATATAAAAGTCTGATAACTCTACTTTCACCAATTGTGTAACTCATTGCACAGGCAGAAACAAGCTTGTTATTCTTATCCTTATTCTGTTTCTTAACAAGCTTTGTAATATCGAAAATACTTTTATCATCTTTTAACTTGTATTTCTTTAAATCAATCTTTTTAATCTGTTCTACTTTTTGAGTTTCAGTTTCAGTTTGACTTTGTGAATTTGTTGTAGATTCTACCTTTGAAGTAGTTTCATCATTCTTTTTACCTTTACACGATGTTGGCAATGTTGTCAAAACACAAATAGCAAGCATCAATGAAATCTTTCTTCTAAGGCTTATAGTTCTTTTTTGCGCTTTCTGCTTAGGACTATTTTTCCCAATCTTTGTTTTTACAAATTTCATAACCTTTCATTCCTTTTTATTTTCCCTTATTTACAAATTAGTATTTTTTAGTTTGTATTATTCCAACCTATAATAAAAAACACTCAATCAACATTTTATCATACAAGATTTCTATTCTCAAGTTCTAGTTAACCTTTATTAACTTTTTTATTCTCACGGAATTTGCTAAATATAAATACAATTATTTATATTTTGTTTAATGAACAAATTTATGATATAATCTCTGTGCTAAAGACTTATTTAAAATTTGAAAATAAATAAAGGAGAAATAAGAATCACTTATAATAAATAAAGTGAATCACATAAAAAATTATGATACTTTCATGTTCAAATATAAATAAATCATTTATAGAGGTTCCAATACTTACGGATGTTTCCTTCCATCTAGAAGATAAGGAAAAAGCTGCAATTGTTGGAATAAACGGTGCTGGTAAATCAACACTTCTAAAAATCATAATTGGTGAACTATCAGCTGATAGCGGAATCGTGTCGATTTCTAAGGATAAAACTATTGGATACCTTGCCCAATATCAGGATATTTCACTTGGTCATACTATTTTTGAAGAAATGTTAGAAGTAAAAAAAGACATTATCGAAATGGAAGAGACCATTAGAGACTTAGAAGAAAAGATGCAGCATGTCGTTGGTGGTGAACTTAATGATTTAATGGATCAATACGCAAAACTTAATCATTCATTTGAACTTAAGAATGGTTATGCATATAAAAGTGAAATCTATGGTGTATTAAAAGGATTAGGATTTGCTGAGGAAGATTATGATAAAGCTATATCTTCTCTATCTGGTGGTCAGAAGACAAGAGTCGCTCTAGCTAAACTTCTTCTATCACAGCCTGACATCATACTTTTAGACGAACCTACAAACCATCTTGATATTAAATCAATCACTTGGCTTGAAGGATTTTTAAGTAACTATAAGGGAGCAGTTTTAATCGTATCCCATGATAGATACTTCTTAAATAAGATTGTTTCTAAGGTTGTCGAAATTGAAAATACAAAATCTCATGTTTATATGGGTAACTATAATGCATACGCTAAGAAAAAAGAAGAACTTCGTAATGCAACTCTTAAGCTTTATTACAAACAGCAAAAAGAATTAAAACATGAACAAGAAGTTATTGAAAAGCTTCGTTCTTTTAAACAGGAGAAATTCTATAAACGTGCTCAAAGTCGTGAAAAAGCAATTGAACACATGGACTTAATTGATGCACCTGAAACACTTAATGATAAATTCAGAATTTCACTTACTCCTGAATTTGAAAGTGGTAATGATGTATTAAATATTTCAAATATGTCCGTTAAATTTGATGATGCATCCACTGCCCTTTTTAATGATGTTAATTTTGAAATCAAAAAAGGCGAACGAATTGCAATCATTGGTGAGAACGGAACCGGTAAATCTACACTGCTTAAAATCATAACAGGAAACTTCCGTAAGTTTACTGGAGATGTGGAATTTGGTAGTAATGTATCCATTGGATATTATGATCAGGAACATCATACACTTAATGATAGCAAGACTCTATTTGAAGAAATTGCTGATACATACCCAGGTATGACTAATACAAAAATAAGAAACACACTTGCAGCATTTCTTTTTACTGGTGATGATGTATTTAAACTTGTCGGAGACTTAAGCGGTGGTGAAAAAGGTAGACTATCACTTGCAAAGCTTATGCTTAGTAATGCAAACTTCCTAATACTTGATGAACCTACAAACCACTTAGATATGGTTTCAAAAGAAATTCTCGAGGATGCACTTAACAGTTACACAGGAACTGTATTATATGTATCACACGATAGATATTTTATAAATAAGACTTGTAGTAGAATTTTAGAATTATCAAATAATACAATTATTAATTACATTGGTAATTATGATTACTATATTGAAAAACGAGAACTTCAAAACAATCTCGTAATAGAAAATCAAACTTCTGATGTAATTGAAGAAGCTTCTACTGCCACTTCATCAACTAAGGATGATTGGAAAAAGCAAAAAGAATTAAGCAGACAGAAAGAAAAACTCGCCAAGGAACTTAATAAGGTTGAAGATGAAATAAATTCACTCGAAGAAAAGAAAGCAAAAATCGAAGAAGATATGGCTAATCCTTTATTTTCAAGAGATGCAGCTAAACTTATCTCTCTTCAAAAGGACCTTGAAAGCACTACTGAAAAACTTGATGAGTTATTCATATCCTGGGAAGAAGTTTCAGGCCAGTTAGAAGAATTAGAATCATAAACATAAAGACCCTCGGCAATTAAGCCGAGGGTTTAACATTATAATCATATCTTATTTTTCATCACTAAAAATAAATTTCATATAGTCTTGCTTACTATGAAGTATCCTTAATACTTCAACATACTCTTCATTAATTCTATAAAATGCCTTATATGCTTTATAATTCACAGAATATATGCCTGTAAATACTCCATCATATTCAATCTTAATTCCAGATTTTGGAAATTCTTTTTTCTTTATAATCTCTTTTATAAATTCCTGAACATAATTCTTTGTTTTTTCTTTATTCTTTGAAGCCTCAAAAACTTCATCCCACACATCATCCATGTCCCCTTGTGCTATAGGTGTAAATCGAATTTTGTATTCCATCTATATTATTACTTTCGTTTAAAATGTTCAATGAATGCATCTTCTGAAATCCATCCATCTTCTTCTGCAGATCTTATTCCTGCATTTAATTCACTAAAAAGACGAATCATGGCCTCCGCTTTTTGAAATTTCTCTTCATCTTCAATTGTTCTAATACTATATGCTCCACGTCCGTTTTTTGTCAAATAAACCGGAGATCCAGCATCGACTTTTTCTAAAACATTTCCATAATTTCTCAAATCTGAAATTGGAGCTATGCTTAACATCCTACCACCTCCTCATATTTATAATCTATCATATCTACAAATATGCGTCAATATTTTTCGAAATATTTATCGAAACATTTTAAATCAGCAAAAAACCGATTAATATTATTGCACACCTTCCCCATTACAAAACTGTAATGTAACTGTAAGTTAGATAAATTGTTCTCAAACTTTATTGTTGCTATAATAAACACATAAGTTGATATAATTTCAATAATTATTTTATTTATAACCACTTCAACTGCTTATCTTGTAAGCACTGAAGAACCTTAATACTAATCATTTGCACTGTCAATTCTATTCTGATTTAACTATCTTCTTATCAATTTAAGCTAGTTTCCAACTTACAGCTTTCTTTCTACCAAGAACAAATGTCTTGTAAATTCCATCTTCCTTTATAAGTTCATCATGCTTTCCTTTTTGGACAATCTTACCCTTATCAATAACAATAATCTGATCTGCATTTCTTACAGTCTTCAAACGATGTGCAATCATGATAATTGTTTTTTCCTTTGTAAGATTTTCAATCGCCTGTGTAAGTTCTTTTTCGTTCTCTGGATCAACATTCGCTGTTGCTTCATCTAAAATGATAATAGGAGCATCTTTCATTATCGCTCTAGCTATTGCTATTCTTTGTTTCTCTCCACCAGAAATTGTTGCACCACCTTCACCAAGAATAGTTTCATATCCATCTGGTAGATTCATAATAAAATCATGACAGCATGCCTTTTTAGCAGCGACAATCACTTCATCCATAGAAGCTTCCGGCTTTCCAAATCTAATATTATTTGCAATGGTATCTTCAAATAGATAAACCTTTTGGAATACAAAACTAAAATTATTCATAAGAGAATCAAAACTATATTCTCTAACATCTCTACCACCAAGTGTAACCTTACCTTCATCAACATCCCAGAATCTTGCGAGAAGTGATGTAATAGTTGTCTTACCACCACCCGATGGACCAACAATCGCAGTAGTTGTTTTTTCTTTAATATCTAATGTTACATCATCAATTATTTTTCGATTCTCATATGCAAAACTTACATGTTCAAGATGTAAATCCATGTTTTTAGGTTTAATGTCTTCTCCATCAGTATCCATTTGTTCTATCTCAAGAATTTCATTTGCCAAATCGACACCTTTACCAATAATCTTTAAAAGTGCTGTATAAATTCCAGCTAAATCAAGTGATTCAAAAACCATAAATGAACATAGAAGCATAGTTATTAAATATTCTAATTCCATTGTTCCATCAAGATAAAATAACAATGATGCTCCAGCAATTGCTACACCTGCTAATTTAGTTATGAGTAACTGAACTCCAACTGCTGGAATTGCTGCTGTTTCAGCACGTATATCAGCATTCTTTTTTCTTACAACACTATTTGAAACTCTAGTATTATTTTGAGCAATAATATTATAATTTCTTATTTCAGCGATTCCCTGAACATACTCAAGAATAACACCTACCATCTCTCTATCTGCTATTATTTTTTCATCAGCAGCTCTTGCTACTCTCTTATTTGTAACTGTGTTTACACAAAGGAATATAATAATACCAAGTATTGAAACCAATCCAATACGAACATCAAAAATAAACATTCCTATTGCAATAACTGCTGTTGTTATACTTCCCTGAAGAACCATCATAATCGCTCTTGTTGCTATATCACTCATCTGTTCTAGTGTATTAGTTGTAACCGATGTAATATGACCAAGACTTGTATCATTAAAATATCCCATAGGTAAATATCTTAAATGTTCACCTATTTCAATTCGCTTACCTGCGCATGTATCATAACCACCTTCTGTTTGAAGCATCTGTGAATAACGATTTACTACCATTTTTCCAATTGTACTTACAAACATTAATCCCATAACAATAATATATGTGTTAGTATCAATTTGATACTTTATCACAGCTCTAATTGCAAAAAATGCTGCTGGAATTTTCATTGCACCAAATATTGCATCCAACACTCCTAATGCTGCCGCCAAATAAAACTTATTCTTATTTTTCTGACTACAAAAATCAAAAAATTTCTTTAACAATTTAAGCATGTACTGCCTCCCTTCTAGATGCATTTGCTGCATTATCATTATCCTTCACTTCACTATGAGCCTTCCACATATTGCTATATAATTTACATTTATTAAGTAACTCTTCATGTGTACCCATATTTTCAATATTACCATCATTTACAACGAATATTTTATCCGCGTTTTTAATTGTAGATAATCTATGTGCGATAACAATAAGCGTTCTTCCTGAAACAAGTTTAGCAACACTTTCCTGAACTAATGCTTCATTTTCAGGATCAGTATAAGCTGTCGCTTCATCCATAATTACAACTGGTGCATTCTTAAGCATTGCTCTAGCAATACAAATTCTTTGACGTTCTCCGCCAGATAAATGTCCACCTGCACTTCCCACTTCTGTTTCATATCCATGCTCAAGTCCCATAATAAAAGCATGACAACCTGTTGCCTTCGCAGCATTTATAACCTCTTCATCTGTTGCATTTTTCTTTCCAAGTCTAATATTATCTTTAATTGACATATCAAAAAGATAATTATCCTGAGCGACATATGAAATCTGACTTGTATAATAATCAAGTGGTAGATTTCTAATATCAACACCACCATATGTAATTTTTCCTTCATCCACATCCCAAAGTGAATCGATTAGTCTTGCAATTGTACTTTTACCTGAACCTGATGGCCCAACAATTGCACTAACTTCTCCCTGCTTAATTTCCATATTGATACCATGTAAAATCTCTTTATCTTTATATGAGAATTTCACATTACTTAAAACAATGTCTGATCCTTTTGGTTTTTCTATTAGTTTATCAGGTCTTTGCATCTCATCTCTTTCAAGAATTTCAGTAGCTTCACCAAATATAACATTCATCTTTGAAATATCATCCATATATGAAAATGCAACAACCAAAGGAGTAATAAGGCCAGCTGAAAGAATAATACAAGTGATAAATTTTTCAGGTGTTAAACTTCCTTTATTAACAAGATATAGACCAACTGGAAGAACCCCTAAAAACGTAGCAGGCATAAACGATAAACTTCCACACTGCCACCATATGCACTTTCTCATCCAATCAATAAAACAATCAGCTCCTTCCCTTGCTGCATTTACGAACTTTTCATAAGAACTTCCTGTTTTACCAAACGCCTTAATAACTTCAATTCCATTAATATATTCAACTGCCGTATCATTAAGATACTTTGTTTTCTTAACTGTTTTATCAAATTCACCCTGACTTTTCATCATCATAACCGCAGCAAATGCTACACCTATCACTGCAGAAATCAAATTAGCAAGTCCCATTCTATAATCTAATTTTATAATATAAATAAACATCACCAGTGGGAGTAAAATATTTGCTGTAAATTCAGGTATAATATGGGCAAGAGTTGTCTCCATGGAATCTACACGCTCTACTATAATATTCTTATATGCTCCACTATTATCATCAAGTACAGATCCTAACGGTATTTTTGAAAGTTTTTCACATAACTGTTCCCTAATACCACCTAATACATTAAATGTTGCTATATGCGATAATGTAGTAGATATACTATGTAATGTTACTCTTACAATCCAGCAAATAGCCATCAAGATTACCATTTTCAAATAGTAATCAGAATCCTTATTATCATCCAAAAGATTCTTAACAATATCAGCTATCAAAAGATAAGGTATAAAAGAAGTAGCAACACCTAAAATAGCAAGTGTTACACTTCCAAAATAATAGCTTTTCTTTCGTCCTGCAAATTCTAAAACCCAGGATAACAATCCTCTTTTCTTATTCATAATGCAAACTCCTTTGTGTATATATATTTAGTTAGCTTGTGCTAACTATATGTCATTTTTTATGCCCCGCATAACGGGGCAATTAATTCTATATTCCAAAAAATTGTTTCCATGCTGGTAAATAAAACTCATCAAGTGTTTTAGCATAATGCATAGCCTCTTTCTTTGTAAAATCATGCAAAACGACTTGAAAAATGGCATCTACGCTAGATGAAACTAAAAGATGGAACTCCTTTTTATTAATTCTTTTTACAGGTATTCCTTTTTTCTTAAGTTCTTTCATATAATGCAAAGTTACCTCTTCTTCTTTAATAGCCATATCATGAATAAAGTTTTCATACTTTGTTCCTTGTGATTTACAAATAATAAGTTTAAACTCATTAATATGATCATAAATATAACTTATGGCTCTTATTGTTTCTTTTTGGTTTACCCATAAATCATCCTTCTTTGTAGTTTTAAGTTCTTTTGAATAATCACTTTCAACATCACCATATAATTCCATAAGACCATTGATAGTTGGATCAACTAATGCAGCAAACATGTCTTCTTTACTTGGGAAATGCTTATACAATCCAGATGCACTCATTCCACAATTATTAGCAATTCTTCTCATGGATGCATCAACAAATCCATATTCTAAGAACTCATCGTATGCCGCAGCTATTATTTTTTCATGACTTTCATCTTTATTCCTTGGCATTTTTCTCCCTCAAAAATCAAATTAGCGAACACTGTACTCTTTTACCGTTTATTAGAATACACCGTTCGCTAAAAATTGTCAAGCATATAATTTAAATTATTTTTACTGTCGTTTACTGTTTTTACTTTCTTTTACTGTCGTTTACTGTTTTATCAGTTTTTTATATTTTTTAGCCAATCTCTTTGGCATTTTTACTTTTTTTATCTTTCTAAGTTTCTTTAAAGCTTTCTTACCAATAGCAGTAACTTTATATTTCACGCCTGAAAACTTTTTATATGCCGGAATCTTTACAGTCTTTAAAGATTTTTTATTAAGTCCAATAATTTTAAGTTTGCCAGCAACTTTTCCATTCTTACTAGCTACTTTAATAACCTTATAAATAAATTTCTTATCTTTAAGAATTTTACCTTTTTTATAAAATACTTTCTTTCGTTTACTACTCTTTTTATTAGAGTTATCTTTACTACTTTTTCCGGATTTGCTACTATCTGTTTTATCAGTAACCTTAACACCTTTTTTAGCTGGTTTAACAATCAAATCAATCTCTATTTCAAAACTTTTATACCCATCATCTGTATCGAAATAACTAGGTGTTTTTGCTTTTATCTTATATGTTCCACCTTCTCTTTTCTTATATACATCTATCTCTTCCCATGTAAGTTCACATGAATGATATGCAAGTCCATTACTTAAAACTACATATCCATATTTAGGAAGTACAGGCTTTGCTCCTGAATCAACATTGATTTCTTTTATAAATTCGCCTTCAACATCATAAGCTAGAAGGTTAGTTACATATGCAGGATTAACATGAATAACCTGTTTTACATCATAACCATAAGCCTTACCATTTATAGTAAATTCCTTACTTTTAAGATTAGTTTTAACTAAACTTGTATCATAAGAATCCCAAGTCACATCAACAGCAATCTTACTTCCATCCGAAAGAACAACATTTGCTGTTTTAGGAAGCACTGGTTTTTCATAACTTTCAACAGTTATTTTCCCAAGTGACTCCGCATGATCAATCACAGTATTTTTATTAACTACCAAAACATCCTTGGTAAGTGTTAAAACATTAGAGCCAGAACCAACTGTAGCTGTGAGCGTAACCCTACCAAGCTTAAGAGCTTCAAATGAAGTTCCATTAAATTTTAGAACTGATTCATCTGAACTCTTCCAAGTAACATTATCATAAACTGGACAATCATAAACCTTACTTGTCATGTTTCCGCTCTGTTTATTATCATATGAAACTAAAACCTCATATTTATTTTTATCACCAATATATGCCATGGCATTGCCTGATATGCACTGATTAAAAGTCTTACTTAATGGAACTTCAACTTTTGCAAGTACAGGCGCACCATTCTTTGCTGATTCCGGAGTGACTTCTGTATCATTCCCAGCAAATGTAGCCTCCGTACATGTCCAATCCCATTTCTGTGTATCATTATCAGGATTAAATGATGAAATACCTATATAATTAAAATTCGTTGTAATAAGTGCTTCATAATGACCAACCATAGCATTTGGAACTTTATTTACATAGTCATCTTTTTCATTAATCCAACCATCAATTGAAGTTGTTTTATTTGGGTACCATGCAAGATTTTCACCAGTCCATCCAAGTCCATAATCAGAACCATGTAAAGCTCTTATAACTGTATGGCATATTTCTCCATTAGGTCTAGTATGGTCTAAATAAAGACTTGCTTCTGCCGCACGAATCTTAGCAGAATTAGTACAAAGTTTGCCAATCTTTAATGGTTTATAATCATTTAATGTTAGCGGTTTATCAGTTGCCGGATTAATTACACCTTCTTTACATGCATCATATCTAACTTGGTTTATCTTATTTAAAACATCAGTTACATTAGAAGTATAGTCCTTTCCCTGTACTCCTACTATAACATGTCCACTCTTAAGCGGTGTATTAACATTTTCGCGGATTTCTGTTGTTGCCGCTTCAACTGTTTCGATAATACTAACAGGTACGTATTCACCTGCTGCTGTAATGGTCATTGTACTTATAAGTGTTGATACAACGACTTTCTTAAATAGATTTTTAAATTTCATTCCACACACTCCAATCTACTTTTCTCTCTTTATTATCAACAAAAATAATAGTTTTCAAATAAAAATATTACTTTAAACCTATAATCTACAATTTAATTATAACTATATAATTTCAAAAAATACATAGCAAATATTTGCTAATTTTCAAAATAATTCAAATATTATTACACAAAAAAAGACTGTTTCTCAACAGTCTTTACTTACTTAGATTTTAATTCAACAACCACCAATTCTGGTCTATTATTTACTCTAAATGGAATTATACTATTACCTAATCCTCTACTAACAATCATAACGGTATCATCCTTAGTATATTTTCCGGCATCATACTTTGGAAAGAATCCCTGATCTGGAGCAACTAGTCCACCAACAAATGGAATTCTCAGCCATCCACCATGTGCGTGTCCAGTTAATACTAAATCAGTATCTTTTTCAGAAAAATAATCTATAAACGTAGGTCTGTGTTCAAGAACAATTGTATATAACTCTTTGTTAATCTTTTTGTTATTTTCCAATGTTGAATAGCCTGAATCAACAAAATCTTCTAATTTAATATCTTTACTATTAGCAGCACCTGCATCTTTTTCCAAAAAACTCAAATCTTGTAAACCAACTATTTGAATATTTACCTCGTTCTTATTAATAGAACTTACATCATTTTCAAGAACATTAATTCCATATCCTTTTATTACTTCGATGAATTCATCAAATTTACTCTTTTCAAGACTTGCCTCATGATTACCACTTACATAGTAACATGGTGCAATCTCAACAAGATTTTTTGCCATTTCCTCTGCAGCTTTAACATTAGGTTTTGAACCATCTATAAAATCACCAGTAACCGCTATCATATCAGGTTTCTGTTTCTTAATTGTTTTTATTAACTTACTATTATCTTTTCCAAAATTAGCATTATGAAGATCCGATACCTGAACTATCTTAAAACCATCAAACTCCTTTGGAATTTTACCACTCTCAATTGTATACCTTGTTGTCATAAATGTAACATTACTCCATACAAGATAAAAAACAGTATTACCAAAAAAGAAACTATAATAATTTTTTTCTTATTCAATCAAACCACCTTCAATCTTTTTAGTTCACTAAAGTATACATTATAGTTTCCATATCTTCTACAACTGTATTAACATTTACAACAGTTTTTGCATATTTCTTATACTCAGCTATAGCATTCTTAATATATGTTTTATAGTCATAATGTGGCCATTTACATACCTCTATTAACTGAGCAAATGCATATTCAATATCTGCAATAGTTGCCTTACCATATGGATCAATTATTTGCTCATCCTTACCATCAGCGTATGGATTGCCCGTACCTTCCATTCCTGGAACCTTCTTTCCTACTAAAACATGATAAGTTGCTGCCCAACATATTGCTTCCCAATGTTCAAAGTCAATTTCAAAATAATCACTGTAATCATCTGATCTACCAAAGTCAATCGATTCCCAGAACACCATATACCTTGAATTAATTTATTATTACTAACTTCTAACTTTTCAATTTGATTATCCATACAGTATAAGCCACGTAACTCAATAACAAATTACTCTTTTACAAACTCTGCATTTTCATCATATTCAGCAATCTTTGAAATAGGTATATCAAACTCTAATCCTATTTTTTCGTCTCGATAATTATAGCCCTTTGAAGGTATGTAACCACCTTTATTTATACTAAATGTTTGTATAGTATCATCTTCTAAAGATATGAACGCATGACCAAATCCTTTTGGAATAATTACAGCCTTACAATTATCTCCCGATAGTTCCACTGATTCCCATTTAAGATATGTAGGTGATTCCTTTCTTAAATCAACAATATAATCCATGCCTCTCCCCTTTATTACTGATACCATCTTACTTATATCATCTTCATAATAATGTATTCCAAAGAAAGTTCCTTTATTAGGCATCATATATATTCTTGATTGTTTTACTTCAAAACCACATTCTTCATATACCGATTCGTCAAAACCAACTATCATAGTTCCGCGATTATCATCTCTTGTTCTGTTTTTTATAACATAAACTTCATCAAATAATTGCTTAACGACTTCCATTACCTATCTCCATCTCAATTATATTCCAAGGTTTAGATTCCTTTATCTCTTTATCAACAAATCCTACTTTTTTATAACAGTTATGTGCATTTTCGTTATTTTCAAAAACTCCAATAGTAACCTTATCAACTCCTAATACATCAAATGCATATGTAAGTCCAGTTTTTAACATCTGTGTTCCATATCCTTTGCCCCTAATAGAATCATTTACAATAACCCATCCAAAACGAAGAAT